>SAMEA104315421__coassemble_17223_pt1 | contig 1749 bp, 2 predicted proteins | sample SAMEA104315421__metabat2_high_PE_022 | metagenome-assembled genome bin SAMEA104315421 (sample SAMEA104315421) | gut metagenome | biome: Monkey gut; feature: monkey-associated habitat; material: faeces | place: China | collected 2013 | reverse complement strand
GCATAACCTTCGCTGCATACCTGCCTACGCACATCTAATCCCTACGGGATTTTTTCAATCATCACTAAATTATGACAGGGACAACTTGTATATCATTTCCTATTTTCAATGCGGTGATATATTGTTGTTTGCAGCGAAACGTGCCAAAGGCATGTCCCTACGTTATGATGCAATGTTGCACCCATTTTCCTTTAAATAAAGAAACTGCTCCGACGTGTGGAGGCTGGGTGGAGCCTGACGAGTCGGAGCAGTTTGTGTGGGGGTATTGTGGTGTGGGTGGGTTACTTTTTGTAACCAGCAATTTTTGCGGTGATTTCGGGGATTTGGGTGTTGTTGAGGCGACCGTGGAAGCGTTCAGCCCCTACGCCAATGGCATATACTGGTACATAACCGGCAGAGTGTGAACTGCTTGCCCATGAAATGCCAGCCCTTTTGTTGAGAATGGCGCAAGCCTTGGTGGTGAGCGTGAAGTTCACGCCATAGAGGTTTTCGTCGGTAGGGTTTTTCTCGAAAGCGTCTTCGTAGGCTTCGCGCAATTCAGCCTCTTCACGCCATGTGACATCCACCTTTGTGAACAAGCCGAAGCACTCGCTCAGCAGTTGCTTCACATCTTCCCACGATTTTTTCATGCGGTTCTTTTTCATAGCGTTGATTTTTGCTGTCACCTCGTTGATGCTGCAAGTTTGGTATTTGAGCAAATCCAAGTCGAGGGTATAGCGTCCGTTACCAGGCACCATGCCGCCAGTTTCGTGGTCGGCAGTCACAATAATCAGCGTCTCCTTAGGGTGCTTCTTGTAGAAGTCGAGTGCCACCTTCACGGCATCGTTGAAATCAAACACTTCGTAGAAGGCAGAAGCCGCGTCGCGTCCGTGGCAAGCATGGTCGATGGCTCCACCCTCAATCATGAAGAAGAAGCCCTTCTTATTGTTGTTCATCAGCGTGTTGATGCCCACTTCCACGATTTGAGGCAATGTAAGGTCGATTTCTCTACGGTCGATAGCGTATGGAATTTCTCTTTTGGCATCTTTAGGCTGCACCATAAACAGTTTTTTGGCATTTTTCCACTTGGCTTTGCCTTCCTCGTAGCCGTATGCCCAAGTGTAGCCGTTGGCTTCGCAGATTTGGTGAAGGTCGGTGCCGTCGTCGCCCTTAGGGTTGCGGAAATCGGAGCCGGCAAAGTAGTCGAAGCCCGAAGTGGCGAGTTGGCGACCAATGGCGTTGCGGCTTTTTCGGCTTGCCTGGTGTGAATAGAATGCTGCAGGGGTGGCATCGTCGATATTCACCGTGGTGCACACGCCCACCTTCTTACCGCTTTGTTTTGCCCAAGTGGCAATGCTGCTCACATTCACAGAATCGGGAGTCATGCCCAGCATACCGTTGTTGGTCTTATGGCCGGTAGCCAGAGCGGTGCCAGCGGCGGCAGAGTCGGTAACACGGCGATTGGCGGAATAATTAGCGGCGTAGGTGGTGTAGGGGAAGTCGGCAAACGAAAGATGACCGAACCCCCATTTTCCTTCAGCACTTGCCATATAATATTCGGTGGTGTTGATTTGGTTCAGGCCCATGCCGTCGCCAATGAAATAGAACACATACTTGGCTTGTTGAGCCCAAGCCGATGCTGCACACACAATGCACAGCGCGCATAAAATCAAAAATCTTCTCATAAATCAGTATAAATTTCTCCACAAAATTACAGAAAATTATGCATAATCTAAGAAGTTAGACAATAGAAATTAGAGGTTAGACTTA
>SAMEA104315421__coassemble_8395_pt1 | contig 2863 bp, 3 predicted proteins | sample SAMEA104315421__metabat2_high_PE_022 | metagenome-assembled genome bin SAMEA104315421 (sample SAMEA104315421) | gut metagenome | biome: Monkey gut; feature: monkey-associated habitat; material: faeces | place: China | collected 2013 | reverse complement strand
GGGCAACTTGTCGATGATTCGAAATCTCGATAATTCGAAAATTCGAGTTTTCGAGTTTTCGAGTTTTCGAGGATTCGATTTAGTTGATTTAGTCAATTTAGTCGATTTCCACTTCGTTGATTGATTCGATGCCGTTGCGGGTGAGCGCCACGCGGAAGCGGCGCAGCGTGGTGTCGCTCTCGTAGCGGAGTTGGAGCACGATATTCACATAGTAGATTTTGTCGCATGGAATGGTCACCACCGTGCCATCGTCGTTCATGTGACGAATGTTCACTTTCGGGTTGTCCATCTTCTGCAATAGGTTGTTCACGTTGAAGCGAATAATGTCGTTGATGCCGGCGGTTTCGTAGTGCGAGAGGTTGTTGAGTTTCACCCTGTCGATGTGCAGCGCCATGCGGTAAAGCATCACCTTCTCATCGGTCACCCTATTCTCCACCTCCATCAGTCGCTTGCTGTAGCGCACACGCTTCACTTCTTCAGGCACCTTCTTGTGGGTGATAAAGTCCATACCCTCCTTGATGGTGCCTATTCTATCCTCGTTGAGCAGTATTTCCGCCTTATTGTCGAAATATTTGTTGCCAATGCGATGCGCGAAATAGTAGCGCGACAGTTCCTTGATGCGGTCTTTAATCATGTAACTAATCACCAGCACGATGAAAAACGGCAGAGTGAAATTGCCGAATTTCTGCTGGAAAAAGAAACTCACCACCGTGGCAAACATCATCGCCAACCCGGCGGCAATGCCCAAATACAGTTGCTCCACCAGTTTGCCATCTTTCTTCTTCGGCACATTCAAGTAGAGGTCGCTGTCAACGTATTTCTTCAGCACACCGCTACGGTAAATCAAGTAGCGGTTGTTTTTCGCATCGTTTTCCTTCAAGTTCACATATCCCACCTTATCCCTGTAGGCATTCTCACGGCTAATCTCGGTCTGGAGCCTCTTGATAGAGGCAGCAAACAGTTCACGATGCTCCGCATCTTTCTGCATAAAATCGAGAATGAGGGTGGTGTAGAGTTTAAACATATTGCTGATAAACTCATCGCCGTAGCGGAAATAGTTGCGTATGCCGTCGGCAATGGTGGGCTGGTACACAATAGTGCGCAGCGATCGGAAGGCACGCAGCACCTCGTCGAACGCCTGCAAATACTGTGCGCACAGCGTGGGCACCACTTCGGGCAAGATGTGCGACCCCATCAGATTATAGCATCCGTTGCGAGCCGCGCTGTGAGTGATGGCTGAGAACATCTTCACTTGATACTCATACTCCTTGGTGGCGGTGCGGGTGGGCGACGATGCCAAATCCTGAAACGCTGCCTTCAGATTGGTGAACGGAATGCCACTGCCGCCCACTATGTCTTGAAGCAGGAATTTGGGCGTGATTACACGCACATACGACTTGATGTCTTGATAGAAGCGTGATTTGGGATAAGTCTCACGATTGATGTCGAGGTTGTGAGGAATGAAAAACCACATGTAGGCGGAGAAATCGTTGTCCTTCACCTTGCGTCGCGCCACAAAGCTCGTTTTGAACTCTATGGAGAACTTGTCGTGTATTCTCGTATTCACCTCTATCATAACGCAGAGAGTTTGTTTTTTATATCAAGTGGATTGACTGTTTATTTCCAACTTTTGTAAGGGTTTTTCATCAACATGGAGTTGAAATACCTGGTGTCGCCTGTCACTTCCTCGCCGAGCCATTCGGGCTTGGCGAACGCTTCGTGCTCGTCGGCAAGTTCGATTTCCGCCATCGTCAGCCCCTCGTTGTCGCCGTAAAACTCGTCAATCTCCCAGGTGTGAACACCGTCGGCAGCCTTAATCAGATAGCGCGTTTTGTCGATAATGCCAGGTTCGGCAAGCAGTAGCAACTGTCGGGCATCTTCCACAGGAATTTCCTTTTCCCACTCGAAGCGCGACACACCGCTATCGCTTGCAATTCCCTTCACGGTGATGTAACCCTTGTCGTCTTTTATGCGAATGCGCACCGTGCGCTCTACCACAGAGCAGAGATAGCCCTGCGTGATATGCGTCGCCTTGTGTGCTTCCGCCTTAAAATCGCCTTTTACAAGGAACTTTCGTTCTATTTCTTGTGCCATAGTAATGCAAACTTAAAGAAAAAAACGATACAAAGGTGGTTTTTTTATAGAATTTTATAGTAATTTTGAATTTATGGAATTACAACGCTTTTTAGTTGAGGGACGAATCGAAGCCGGGTGCGATGAGGCTGGTCGTGGACCGCTCGTGGGTCCGGTGACCGCCGCCGCGGTGATTTTGCCCCCCGATTTTCACAACGACATTATCAACGACAGCAAGCAACTCACCGAGCGCAAGCGCAATCTGCTGCGCCCCGTGATTGAGGAGCAGGCGCTGGCGTGGGCTGTGGCGCATGTGTGGCCAGAAGAAATCGACCGCATCAACATTCTCAACGCCTCGATTTTGGCGATGCACCGTGCGCTCGACCAACTCAAGGTGCGCCCGGAGTTTGTTTTGGTCGATGGCAACAAGTTTAAGCCCTATGGCGACACGCCCTATCAGACCATCGTGAAGGGCGACGGAAAGATGATGAGCATTGCCGCCGCGTCGATTTTGGCGAAAACGCACCGCGATGAGTATATGCGTCGCATTGCCGAGGAATATCCGCAATATGGCTGGGACCACAACATGGGCTATCCCACCAAGGAGCATTATGCCGCCATCGAACGCTTCGGCACCACTCCCTACCACCGCAAAAGTTTCAATCTCGAACACAAACAACTCTCCCTTTTCGACTAATTTCAAAACGTGCGGAAATCGGCTTTTTTCCCATTTTGAAATATGCGGAAATCGGCATTTTTGCCATTTCAAAACGTGCGGAAATCGGTATTT
>SAMEA104315421__coassemble_5186_pt1 | contig 4023 bp, 4 predicted proteins | sample SAMEA104315421__metabat2_high_PE_022 | metagenome-assembled genome bin SAMEA104315421 (sample SAMEA104315421) | gut metagenome | biome: Monkey gut; feature: monkey-associated habitat; material: faeces | place: China | collected 2013 | reverse complement strand
ATTCCTAACGGAATTTCATCGCATCTTTTTCGGGACAACATGTATATCATTTCTTAATAAAATGATTTCTAGGAAGGAAGTTGTGTCAAATCTCCCAAAACAATAACGCCATAGCGTAGGGACATGCCTTCGGCATGTTTCCAATGCACTGATACATTGCTGCTTGCGGCGAAACATGCCAAAGGCATGTCCCTACGTTATGATGCGCCTGTTGCTTGACAATTAAGCGGATGCCTATATGTTTAGATTCATTTTTTATTAGTATAAATGATATGATTTGAAGGATTTGCGTAGCTGTCGAAACAACATTCGGCGCATCCGTTTGCTATAAGTTGCCTGAAACATGATAGGAATGAGCAGCAGAGAGCATCGCACACAACTGCTGAAATCCATCGTCATTGGGTCGTAACCAAGGTACGACTTGCGGTAGTGGGCATAGGAGCGCTTCTTCGATTTCTCTGCTGTCCAGCAGGGTTCGAACTTCAGGGCAGGTGCATTGGCTAATTTTGCAGGAATCGCCTCAATAGCCCCCACTTGCAGCAGTAGTTCGTACACCGCTTTCATGCACGACTTCGTCTGGCAAAACATCTGCTGCTCCGTGAAACGGCATACATGCCAGCCAGCGGACAGGAAAAGTTTATTTCGACGTTGATCCTTATGCGTTCCATCTTCGGTGATGAAATGAGTGGGACGATGAAAACTTGAATAAGGTTCATCAATCTCTATATCGACATAGACACCATTTTCTTTATCGATGTATGCCAGGTCGGGTTCGTAACGATGCCCACCTATCGTCACGCTCACATCCTCCCTGATCTTTTCCAAATCAAGGCCAAACACATGGGAGAAGACCGCCAACTCTGAAGCGCCAGTCTTCTTGTTCTTGGTACCAATAGTGATAAAAAACCTGCTCCTGTCAGCAGTGTCTGTTGCTTTTTGTATGATAGGATAATTCATAGGTCCTTTTAGTTAAGGGAACTTAGTGCTTTGTTTTCAACTTCGTTTAACCCATGAAAGCCTATTTTTATGCTTGATGCACAAAAATAATGGGGGCTATTTTGTGGATTCGTCGAGTTGTTGGATGATTTTTTGGACTTCTTCGTTGGTGGACGTGAGTTTTGCTTTGCAGATTTTTAGGAGTTCGGCAGAGCGTTTGGTGTATTTGCCGAGGTTATCCACAGAGCAGTCGGGGCTTTGCATCAGTTGTACGATTTCTTCCAGTTCTTTCACCGCAGCAGAGTAGGTGAGTTCGTTTTGATTTTCCATATTTCTGTAATTTTATTTGTCCTTGATAACTGATTGTGTGCCAGCCACCACCTTGCCATCACGGAAGTGAATGGTCACCAGTTTGCCGGCTTCGAGTTGGGCAGCGTCGGTCATGATTTTGCCTTCGCATGTGGTGAGTGTGTAGCCGCGTGCCATCACCTTTCGAGGCGATAGCAGTTCTATTTTGTCGCCCAACGCCTCCAATCGCATCGTTTCCTTCATCTTCACTTGCGCCACCGCATTCTTGATAGCGTCTTTTTGGCGTGCAAGTTGTGCGTTCTCACCCTCAATGCGGCGTTGCGCATGCAGGGGTATGTTTTGAATGAAGTTTTGCAGGCGTAGCGTGTTGGTGTCGATGATGCGTTGCGCCATAATCGGCAAATTGCCAGCGTAGTACGACAGTTGCTCCTTCGCTCTGGCGATGTAGTCGCGCGCGATGCTCACCACCTGATTGCTCAAGTCGCCGATGTGTGCCAGTGCGTTGGCTGCTTGCAGAATGATGTGCTCAGCCGCCGCAGTAGGGGTCTTGACACGAATGCCAGCCACATAGTCGAGCACCGTGATGTCTCTTTCGTGACCGATGCCCACAATCACAGGCAGGGGAAATGTGGCAACACGGCGCGCCAAATCGTAATTGTCAAACGAGTTGAGTTCTTCCGTACCGCCACCGCCACGGATAATCACCACGCAGTCGAACAGGTGCTGGTTTTGCTCCACTTTGTCGAGCGCCGCAAGCACCGTTGGCACCGTCTTTACGCCCTGCATCGTGGCTTGAAACAGGCAGGGATAGAAACACACGCCATATTTATTGTCGGTGAGTTGCTTCATGAAGTCGCCATATCCAGCGGCACCAGCAGCCGACACGATAGCGATGCGCTGCAGCACAGGTGGCACAGGCACCGTCTTGTTTTGCCCGATGATGCCCTCTTGGGTGAGGCGGTTGAGGATTTCCTGGCGTTGACGCTCCATATCGCCGAGGGTAAATTCGGGGTTGATGTCGTTGATCACCACCGTCAAGCCGTATTGAGGGCTATAGTTCACGCTCAGGCACACCATAATCTTCATATCGTTGCCAATGTCTCGGCCCGTCACCTGCTTGAATCGCGCATTGAGGAACCTGAATTGGTTGCCCCAAATTATGGCTTTGATTTTAGCCACCGTCGCACCTGTTTTGGAATCCTTTTGGAGCAGTTGGAGGTAGCAGTGTTGGTTGATGCGCACATCGGTGGTTTCAGCCACCACCCAGCAGTTCATCACACTTGGGTCGGCCAGCAGCCGCTTGATGCGGTTGTTGAACTCCTGCAGAGTGATAGTGTTGGGCGATTTACTCGTGCCTTGAAGGGCTGTGTCGGTAATTTCTGCCATGTGTGAGCGATTATTTTGAGCGTTTCAGTTTGGTCTTGTCGATGTCGTAGGTGATGGTGTCGATAAGATAGGGGCGAATTTTGTTGTAGTCCTCACGGCTGAGGAACGACTTTTGCTGTTGCGACACCACCAGGTGCCCATCGTTTTTACCGAAAGTCATCAGAAAGAGCGGAAAGCGCACACGGCGCATCACATCGTCGGCAATAGCCTTGGGGGTGCCTTTTCTGATGAAATCCGTCATTTTCTTGTCAATTTTAAAAATGAAATTCATAAGTTTCCAATGCTTTTTAAAAAATAGTTTTAATTCAATTCTGACATGCATATCCACTAAATGGCAATACTTTTTCGATTTCATAGTCAATGGATATTCATATATTTCGCTTAATATTTTTTCATCTGGCGTAACATTTGTGCAATAATCGAAAAGCCTTTTTCTAAGTAGCCAAAGATAAAATTTAAAAAATTCCGCCTGATTTTTATACGAGTCATATCCCAAATCAACCATACATTGATATAACGCAGGCCTAACAATATTCAATGCTTTGTAGTCATCTTTTTTAAATATATGTGTTACGCTTTGAGGATTCATTCTGTATATATATAACGCTTTATTAAGGTAGTAAAATTTATTTGCTGCATATATAATTGGTAGTGTCTGCAATAAATCCTCACCGCTCCGTATTTTGTAATACTCGCTGTAGTCTGCATCCAAGTCAAATAAAGTACGTCGACAGATTTTTTTACACAAGGAATTTAATGATGCGGAGGAAAGCATTTTTTGAAAATATTCTTCTTTTTCGATTTCACCTTCGTTAAAAATAGGAGCTTCCTCACAGAGCGGATTACCATTCATATCAGCTCTTATCCACTTAAATGTAATTACATCTGAGGAAAACTCCAAAATAATATCTGCTACATTTTGCAGAAGGCTGTCACCAACTTGATCGTCTGAATCAACAAAACAAATAAATTGCCCCACCGAATTGCTTATGCCAGAACGGCGGGCAGATGTATGCCCTTGGTTTTTCTTATGAATAACAGTTATGCGTGAGTCTTTGGCTGCATATTCATCGCAAATTATGCCACTTGAGTCCTGCGAGCCGTCATCGACAAGTATAAGCTCAAAGTCACGATAAGTCTGTGCGAGTATCGAATCAATGCATTGTCGTAAATAACGCTCAACATTATACACAGGCACAATAACAGAAAACAAAACTTCACTCATATTCAAAACACATCACTTAACTCATTTCATTCAATCAAACTCAGCCGAACGGAGATTTTCCATTCGTTGTCCACCGCACGCCACGTGGAGGCTTTGATTTTGCGCGGTAACCCGCCCATTTGGGCGGGCTTGCATTTAGTTGTTTGTAACCATCTTACCGTCAGCAC
>SAMEA104315421__coassemble_4584_pt1 | contig 4408 bp, 3 predicted proteins | sample SAMEA104315421__metabat2_high_PE_022 | metagenome-assembled genome bin SAMEA104315421 (sample SAMEA104315421) | gut metagenome | biome: Monkey gut; feature: monkey-associated habitat; material: faeces | place: China | collected 2013 | reverse complement strand
CGGTTATGGTCAAAACTATTGATGCTACCACGACCGACCGTCTCCGACGCTCGCCACTATATTCGGCCTTGTCTCCAAGCTGCGCTCGCAAGCGAGCTTGCATGGAGTTAACCACAATATGCCGTTTCCAACGGCTCTAAAATCCCTCTTGTCGACTTTTTCAGTGCTCTCGACGAAGGCATATCCCTACGTTTGGGTGAAAACTTTTTTACTTTGTGGGTGCTGGTGGTGGTTATTAACAGCCAGCAATTGGAGGCTGTGGGGTGGGTTTTGGGGGTTGTTAATTGTTTGGGGTGGGGAGTGGGGAAAATAGGGCGGATTTGGAGTTATTATCAGGGTGAAATATGGGCTACAGATAGTTGTGGGGCGTGTTTGTCGGAGTTATCAACAAATTGTTAATAACCTGTGGAAAATGGTTTGAAAACTTATAAATAAAAAAGTGGCGAAAAACTTGACTTTTGAAAATCACTTGGGCTTAACAATTTATGGGCTAAATCCAAATAAGTTAGGGGAATAATATAATTGTAGATTCAACAGGGTTTTCATCAGTTTTTAATAGGTAATGCCGCAAGAATTTATTAACTTTGCAAGTTGTTAACAGGGTGTTAATAAGGTTTGGAAACTGCTCTAAATCAAAAAATAAGGTTGTTGACCAACTATTAATATCCTCAACATCTACATTAATAACTTTATATGCAAGAAAATGGCTAAAAAGTTATTGCAGTTATTAACAGCGTATCATTATCATTAAATATTAAATTCAATTTTAAAAATAAATAATATATAATGATATGTTGTGTGTTGATAACTCTGCTGCTTGTGTGTGTGCGTACGGAGATGCGATCGCGCAAGGAGGAAAGGCAAAGATAAAGAGAAAATAAAAAACTACATATAGAAACTATGGAATATAATTTTCGCGAAATTGAAAAGAAATGGCAGCAGTACTGGCGCGACCAGCACGTCTACCAAAGTGAAATAAACACCGGCAAGCCCAAATACTATGTGCTCGACATGTTCCCTTATCCATCGGGAGCAGGTTTGCACGTAGGTCACCCACTGGGTTACATTGCCAGCGACATTTTTGCGCGCTATAAAAGATTGAACGGCTACAACGTGCTCCACCCTATGGGTTACGACGCGTATGGATTGCCAGCAGAGCAATACGCTATCCAGACTGGTCAGCACCCTGAAGTGACCACCGTGAAGAATATTGCGCGCTATCGCGAACAGCTCGAAAAGATTGGTTTCTGCTACGACTGGAACCGTGAAGTGCGCACTTGCGATCCTAAATACTACAAGTGGACGCAATGGGCATTTATTAAAATGTTTAAGAGTTACTACAACACTGCCCTCGATAAGGCTCGCCCTATTGAGGAACTGGTGGCTTATTTTGAAAAGAACGGTAGCGAGGGCTGCAACGCTGCCACCAACGGCAACAACGATTTTACCGCCGATCAATGGAATGCCATGAGCAAGGTGGAAAAAGAAAAAACGCTGATGGACTACCGCATCGCCTACCGTGGCAACACGATGGTGAACTGGTGCCCTAAGTTGGGTACTGTGCTTGCCAACGACGAGGTGAGCGAAGGCGTTTCGCTCCGTGGCGGCTATCCTGTGGTGCAGAAAATGATGAGTCAATGGTGCTTGCGCGTGTCGGCTTACGCCGGTCGTTTGCTCCGCGACCTCGACAACTTGGAATGGACCGACTCCATCAAGGAAACACAGCGCAACTGGATTGGCTTCAGCGAAGGTGCCGAAATGCAATTTCCACTTGTGGGCAGCGATGAGAAAATGCTTATCTTCACCACTCGTGCCGATACCATTTTCGGTGTTACCTTCATGGTGCTCGCTCCTGAAAGCGAATACGTGGAAAAGGTGACCACCGCCGAGCAAAAGGCTGCTGTGGAAGCCTACCTCGACGAGGTGAAGCACAAGACCGAGCGTGAGCGTATAATTGAGAAGAAGGTTTCGGGTGTGTTTAGTGGTTCGTATGCCATCAACCCTGTGACTGGTAAAAATATTCCTATCTACATTAGCGACTATGTGCTTGCCGGCTATGGCACCGGTGCCATTATGGCTGTGCCTGCGCACGACAGCCGCGACTATGCTTTCGCCAAGCATTTCGGCCTCGACATCATTCCACTAATTGAGGGTGCTGATGTGAGCAAGGAAAGTTTCGACGCTAAGGAAGGCATCGTCATCAATTCAAATAACGAAAAACTCCAACTCAACGGTCTGCAAGTGAAAGATGCTATCGCCAAGACTAAGAAGTTTATCGAGGAAGAGGGTATTGGCAAGGTGAAGGTGAACTATCGCCTTCGCGACGCTATATTCAGCCGTCAGCGCTATTGGGGCGAACCATTCCCTGTGTATTACGATGCCGACGGTCAGCCACAAACCATCGACGAGAGCGAACTGCCATTGCAACTCCCTGAAGTGGACAAATTCTTGCCAACCGAAAGCGGTGAGCCTCCATTGGGACGCGCAAAGAATTGGGTGGCTTCCAACGGTCAGCCATTGGAACTCTGCACTATGCCTGGTTTCGCTGGATCGAGCGCTTACTATTTGCGCTATATGGATCCACACAACGATGATGCACTGGTGGGCAAGGAAGCCAACGAGTATTGGCGTCAGGTTGACCTTTATGTGGGCGGTACCGAACACGCCACAGGTCACTTGATCTACAGCCGCTTCTGGAACAAGTTCCTCTACGACTACGGCTATGTGTGCGAACCAGAGCCATACAAGAAACTTTTCAACCAAGGTATGATTCAAGGCCGCAGCAACTTTGTGTACCGTATCAAAGACACCAACACTTTCGTGAGCCTGAATTTGAAAGATGAATACGATGTTACCCCTATTCACGTGGATGTGAACATTGTGAGCAACGATGTGCTCGACATCGACAAATTCCGCGCATGGCGACCAGAATTTGAAAATGCCGAATTTATTCTTGAAAAGGGTAAATATATTTGCGGTTGGACTATTGAGAAGATGTCGAAGTCGATGTTCAACGTGGTGAACCCTGATGTGATTGTAGAGCGCTACGGTGCCGACACACTTCGCCTCTATGAAATGTTCCTCGGTCCGGTTGAAGCCAGCAAGCCTTGGGACACCAACGGCATCGACGGTGTGAACCGTTTCTTGAAGAAATTGTGGAATATGGTGTTTGATGGCGATGCAGTGCGCCTGACCGACGAGAAACCAACAGCCGACAACCTCAAGTCGCTCCACAAACTCATCAAGAAGGTGACTGCCGATGTGGAAGTGCTCAGTTACAACACTTCGGTGGCTGCATTCATGATTTGCGCCAACGAACTCTACTCACAAAAGTGCGTGAGCAAAGCCATTTTCAACGACCTGATTGTGGTGCTCGCTCCATTTGCTCCACACATCTGCGAAGAATTGTGGCACGTGCTAGGCCACGAAGGCACAGTGTGCGATGCGCAATGGCCAGCCTTCAATGAGGAATACCTCAAAGAAAGCAACGTGAAATATACCGTAATGTTCAACGGCAAGCCACGCTTCAACATTGAAGTGGCAGTAGGCACCGACAAAGCCGAAGTGGAACGCCTCGCCCTCACTGACAAGGCCGCCGAAAAGTGGCTCGCAGGAAAAACTCCAAAGAAGGTAATCGTAGTGCCAAACAAAATCGTAAACGTAGTGGTATAATCCACCACTCCCCATAATCCCCCAAAAGCCCAGCCCCCCAAAAGGCCGGGCTTTTGCTTTTATAAGTAAACTTTTTTCATCAGATATTTGTAAAAGAATAAAATAAGGTTTATTTTTGCATTATTACATTTAATAAACGATGGATAAGAATATTATAGATATTATTTGCCAATATTTCAGTAGAAAACCTATTGAAAAAGCATGGGTATTTGGTTCTTTTTCACGTGGTGAACAGCGACCAGATAGTGATATAGATATTCTTATAACTTTTGTTCCTAACACAAAAATGGGTTTGCAGTTTTTTGGAATGATTGATGATTTAGAAAAATTACTTAATCGTTCAGTGGATTTGGTGGTTGAGGGTGACCTGTTGCCATTTGCTGCAAAAAGTGCAAATCGTGATAAAAAACTCATATATGAGAGAAACTGCTAAAGATAAAGGGCGCTTGCAACATATTCTTTCATCAATAGAAAGAGTGCAAGAATTTACAAAGGGCATGAGTAAAGAAGAACTGGTTAATGATACTCTTCATCTACATGCCACTGTATATAACGTGCAAATTGTGGGAGAGGCAGTTTATAAATTAACAAAGGAATTTAAAGAATCTCATACCGAAACACCTTGGCGAATGATAGAAAAAATGCGCCATATATTAGTGCATGACTATTATCAAATAAATCTTGATATATTATGGATTGTAATAAATGAAGATTTACCAGTATTAGAGGAACAAAT
>SAMEA104315421__coassemble_4092_pt1 | contig 4760 bp, 5 predicted proteins | sample SAMEA104315421__metabat2_high_PE_022 | metagenome-assembled genome bin SAMEA104315421 (sample SAMEA104315421) | gut metagenome | biome: Monkey gut; feature: monkey-associated habitat; material: faeces | place: China | collected 2013 | reverse complement strand
CCTGCCTACACACATCAAATCCCTACGGGATTTTTTCAATCATCACTAAATGATCGGATGGACAACTTGTATATCATTTCCGAGAAATAACCAACCCGAATAAATTTTATTGCCGAAAATCTGCGATAAAACCGTGGCGACGGTAGGGAATTTTGTATTTATTTGTTTTTTATCTATCTTTGTGAACAGCAACAATCTTAATAACCAATACTTAGAATGTTATGAAAAAAAGAATCTACCTTATGAGCTGCATCGTGGCTATTTTCATGACCACCCTGCTCTCGGCGTGCGCCAAAGCGCAAAATCACAAAAGTGCGGAAAGCAAAACCGCTTCCAATGTGGAAGCAAAAAAGCAAGATGACAATGCAAATCGAGCGACCTACGACCTCGCTTTCGTGGAAGCGCATGGACCTGTGCACACCATTCAATACCTTGATGGCGACACCTATGTTTTCGACAAGAGTGGCAACATCGTCACCTTCAATGGCTATGATCCATTCACTGCCGACGTGTATGGTCAACCCGAAAAACTCTTGAATAAATTCAACCGCGACAGCGAAGGACGCATTTGCAAAGTTGTGGGTGCGATGTTTGACACCGACTACACGTGGGAAGGCAAGCGAATCGTGAAATATGTACGCGGCATTGAATCCGGTCTTAGAACAAGGGAATACCACTATGGAGCTAAGGGGCTCATTGAATATGTCACCAACACAACGGAATATGAAACATACGAAGATGATGATCCTACCGAGGTGACTCGCGTAAAAGAAGTGTACGAATACAAGAAGTTTGACAAATACGGCAACTGGACCGAGCGCACCGAAAACGGTGAGCCAACGAAGCGTACCATCACATATTACACTTCAAACTAATCTTATCTCAACCAAATACTGAATAAAATGAATACGAAAATCACTCTTACCTGCTGTTTTGTGGCAGTTTTCACTGCCATTCAGCTTTCAGCGTGCAACAAAGGCGGAAGACAGCAAGCAGAAAGTGCACACATCGCCGAAGCGCAAACTCAAGAAAATGCGCTCAACGAGCAAGTGACTTACGACCTCGCCTTCTTGGAGTTGCACGGCCCTGTGCACATGGTGAAAGAGAGTTATATTGATGTGAACGACAAGTATTCATGGGACGGCCGCACCCACACGTTCAGCAAAGATGGTAAAATCGTGAAAGTGGGCAACTACGACCCATTCGATGTGTCGAAAGACATATACGACGACCCCGAACAGGCGATGGTCAAATACACGCGCGACAGCGAAGGACGCATCACCGAAATGGCAATGTGGGAATCAATCGAAAACTACACATGGAAGGATATGCGCCTCGCCGCCACCGAGTGGATGGCAGAAGGCGAGTCGGGCACTGAGCAATTTCACTACGATGCCAAAGGCTTCATCGACTATGCCGACTGCGTTGAAAAAATGGGCGATGCCGTGAGCGAACGCTACAGAAAAACGTATCAATACACAAAGTTTGACAAATACGGCAACTGGACCGAGCGCACCGTAAAAGGCGTGACCACCCACCGCGAAATCACCTACTACAAATAACGCCAAATCAGCGTTTTTTGGAGGGCACTTGCAGGTGGTCGATGGCGGTGCCGTGGCGGTCGTAAAGGGTGAGGGTGAGGGCTTTCGGGGTGGCATTGAGGTGAATGGCTCCCACGGTGTTCACGCCCTCGGTCCATATTTTCTTGATGATGTCGCGGTTGAGCGTCCATTCGCGCGCAGCCTGTCCACGGTCGTTGTCGCTCGATGGTGTTTGCACACACACGGTGCCTTTAGCGTCGGCGGCGAGTTTGCCGTCGTAGAGCGCACCGGAGCGCACATAAATGTGATTATTGCCTGCGAGAGCCAAATCTACTCCGAATTCATCGAACAATTTGCCCCATCTGGCGTATTGCGAGGTCTTGCCGTCGTTGCCGAAAAACCATTGGTAATGCTCGCACACAATCACGTAGCGCGCCTTTTTGCGTTGCTTCCGCATCACTTGGCGAAACCAGTCTTGAGCGGCAGCAAGTCCCTCGTCGGTGCGCATCGACTCGCTGTTGAGCATCACAAACAGCGCATCGCCATAGCGGAAATAATAGCACACGCCCTCCTCGCCAGCATAGCCGTTGCGAGGATAGTAGTTGGCATTGCGGAAAAAGTCGTTGGTGCACTTGGCGTATTTTCGGCTCATGTTGTCGTGGTTGCCGTTCACGCCAGCCCACATATATTTGCGGAATATGGGTTCATCGTACATCGACTTCCAAAACGAGTAACTGCCGCCCCACGCAATCACATCGCCGAGGTGCAACACCCAGTCGAGCGACGCGTCTTTGCGGCAAATGGTGTCGATCATCGTCATTGCCGAGCGCAGGCGTGAGGGCACTGGCGGATAGTGGTGGAAGTCGGAAATCACACACACGCTCCAGCACTTGGCACCTGCCGTGCGAAAGCGGTAGATGGGTGTGCGCTGGTCGCCAGCCACCACACGGTACATGTATTCGGTGTCGGGCTTGAGTTTTTTAAGCGTGGTGCCGCATTTGTTGAACCGCCACCGCTCATACACATCTTCGTTGAGCGCGGTTTTGCTCCACAGACTGTCGAAAGTGGTGCAAAGGTGCATATCCACATCGGTGGCACGGCGGGCTTTTCGCCATAATTTGTCGGTGGATTCGGTGAAAATCACGTGCGACTGCGGCGCTTCGGCATCGGTTGCCCAACTCACATTCATCGCCACCGAAGCATCTTCGGCAGGACAGGTCACCACACTGAAAACTCGCTGAGCATGGGCGGCTACTGCGGCAAACGCCAGCATCAGCAGCAAAAACATTCGGTTCATACGCAAATACAGTAAAATTTTTATAGAAACCAAAGTTAGTAAAAATCTGAAACTACTGCAAATGAATTGATTTTTAGGAAGATTTGGCAAAGATTTTTCAATCAGCAGTGGAATTTTCAATTATCACGATGGCTTTTAACAAAAATGTATTAACTTTGTGTTTTAACGGAAAAATCGATATTTTTTATACAATTATTTACAGTCGCCACGGCGACACACAATCAGGAAAACGACATTATGCATTTATCTCCCAGCATAGGACACGACTTGGTCACTGGCACACGCTTCATGGGCGCATTCACCATGTTTGCCCTCTCCATTCTGCTTGCGTTTGTCAACCGAGGAAAAACGCAACTCAAAGTATATAATCAGGCGCGCTGGCTGATTTTCACGGGTTGCCTGTTGCTGTGCATTTTCAATTTGGTGCAGTTTTTAGGCAATTTCCGTGAGCAGAGCATCACGCTGTCGTGGGCTGTCACAACCATGTTTTTAGTGGCAATCATCCCCCCTATCTTCTTGGGCAACCTGTTTCTGCTTCGCGCCGGCCACGACATGAAACCGCACATTTGGCGGTCGGTGATATTCGTGGTGTTCTGCTATGGGCTGTTTTTCTATGGATTGACCAACGATTTGCTCATCGACGATGTGGAGCCACACACCACCGTCACGTTCTACATAGCCCTTGCCCTGTTTGCTAAAATCACGCAAATGGCTATCGTGCTGCACCGTGGATTGAAGAAAACGAGGTCAAGCCTCACCGACGGAGAACTACAGCAGCGACACGTGGCACTGCGCTACACTTCACACGCCATGAACGCCCTGCTCGTGGTGACCGTGTTTGCGCCATGGGTTGGACTCACTTCATCTACCCTACTCTACACCATCACCAAACTCACTTTGCTTATGACGCTGTCGTGGCTGGTGTGCGAATTTTGCCTCTACGGCTACAACATGGCGGAAACCATTGAGGTGAACGATGAAATACGCGAGGCGCAACTGATGGAGGGGGAACGCCCCAGCACCGAAATTTCGGAACACGCCACCCGAAAAATCGAGGCATGGGTGGATGCGCGTCACTACACCGACCCCAACCTCACCATCGGCACGGCACTGAAGCAAATGGGCGTGTCGGCATCAACCCTCAACGCCTATCTCAGCAGCAACACCGATGCCTCCAATTTCAGAAAGTGGCTGCCATACCTGCGAATCGAGGAAGCAAAAAGGCAGATGACGCAGCATCCCGAACTCACCCTTCAAGCAATTGCCGAGGCGAGTGGATATGCCAACCACCCCAATTTCACAAGGGCTTTCAAAACGAAAGAGGGAATTTCACCCACAGAATGGATAACAAATTACAAAAACAATAAAAGCAACACACATTAGTTGATTGTTAGATAGTTAACCTTGGTGCTTGTCATGAATTCCTGTCTCATGACAAGCATTTTTTTGTTTCATGACAAAAACACAAGCATTAATGACAAAAGCATTATATCTGAAAAGGTCTATTTTTGCAATGTGAATTGCACGAGGCGCCCACGCCGGCAAATTCACCAAAGCCTGTCAAAAAACAGACTAAACCTTTCCTTAATATATGATGCGGAGCACTCTGTAATTTTAACGGAATTACAGAGTGCTCTCCGTTTATCCCCCATCCCCTCCCCATTCCCTCACATCGATGCTATTGCGGATCAGTGGAAAATTTCTGGGGATAGATCAAGCATTGTTGCCGAATCGTGAATGGAATCAAAAACAAAAACATAAAAAACAGCCTTGGAGCAAAGTGGAATGCTTCGCATTTGGCGGTGCGACTGTGCGCTTTGCGTCATTGGAAACGAGTTTCCATGCCGCCAACCACACAATCCCTCCACCACCCTCTTACGAGGGCTATCCACTTTGCCCCAAGGATAAAAACCGCTCGCCGT
>SAMEA104315421__coassemble_3754_pt1 | contig 5116 bp, 7 predicted proteins | sample SAMEA104315421__metabat2_high_PE_022 | metagenome-assembled genome bin SAMEA104315421 (sample SAMEA104315421) | gut metagenome | biome: Monkey gut; feature: monkey-associated habitat; material: faeces | place: China | collected 2013 | reverse complement strand
TTCAGTGGATAAATACTGGGGGGAACTGAAACAAAAACATAAAAAACAGCCTTTTACCGATGCCAGTGCTTCGCACCTGTCGTTAGTGCTGCGGCATGTCTGATTTCAAGCAGAGGCTTGAATCAGCCACACCACATCACCAACGCCGCCCTCTTACGAGGTCGGTGGCATCGCCAAAAGGATAAAAACCGCTCGCCTTCGGCGAAAAACCAAACCCAGTAGGGACGTGATACTTCACGTCCGCCCATAATTGTAGTATCATATTGGATATCAACAATTTGTCGCGACGAAGTATCGCGTCCCTACCATGCAAAATCGTTTTGGGAGATTGACACAACCTCTTTTCAAGAAATCATTTTGTCATCAGGGGTTTTTCGCCGTGAAACGGCGAGCGGTTTTTATCCTTGGGGCAAAGTGGACAGCCCTCGTAAGAGGGTGGCGGAGGGATTGTGTGGTTGGCGGCATGGAAACTCGTTTCCAATGACGCAAAGCGCACAATCCCTACGCCAAATGCGAAGCATTCCACATTGCTCCAAGGCTGTTTTTTATGTTTTTGTTTTTGATTCCATTCACAATTCGGCAACAGTATAATCATTGCCCCACTAATTTTCCACTGAACCGTGAATATTAGTTAGTCAGGCAAAGATATTAGCTCAATGCTTACACTGGCACATATATATGTGTAGCAAAAAAGCAGAAAGATACAAGACAAAGCAAAAGTCCATTTTATCGTTTTTGATGTGATTTTTTTTCTCCGTAAAATTCTTCTGCTTCTTTTGATGTAGAATTTTTCAACTTTAAGCCAAACAAAGTTTGCGCCACAGGCCAATGCGATAGCCAGTGGCAGTATGAAGTTTTTTGAATATGGAACTACAAAATGAAATAGCAACGCAAATATTGGCATAAGACCAACCCATGCAAACCAGCTCATTTGCTTGCAGGATACTCTGGTGCAAGAGTCCTCATAGTCGTAAAAAAGGCTTGATGCTACATAATACATCCAAAATAATGTATCAGCTATTTTCAGAAAAATCTTCATCATATTATAAAATACTTTTTAGAATTCTTGTTCAACCCAATCGTAAAATTGCTCGCCCCAAAAAAATACTAAGCGGATATAACCAGATGAATTTTAATTAGGTATCATGATTGCTGTCAGCAAAGTAAAATAATGAGCGAGGATAATGATGCCTGTATTACAAAAAAAAGTGGCAGTATATAATACCATTTGTTGATTTTTTTGTTATCATATTTTCTGAATATTTTATTTCCTTTGTCGTTACGCCGATAGAACAGATAGATGCAGACAAGAATGAAAATTACCATTATCATGATATACTTTGGATATATTTCTATATTATAAAAATCTCCAATCGCCTTGCATATTCCAAACGAGGCTGGTGCAATAGGAAATATGAATCCAAATGCGCCACTGGACACACTTCCACCTTCACTTCCTCCATCTTGAATTTTACCATTGATATAAAAATAAAACTCAGTCGTTCCAACCAAGAGGTTCTTTGCCTGTTTAAAAATTTTCATCAATCCAATCGTATAATTGTTCCCCCTTCACTTTTTTCTTATATAAAAAGGGAATCTATTATTTTTTCACCTCCCACACCAACGAATGCAAAAAAAATGTAGTAGGAGAACAATGTGAACAAGGTGAAATACCATTTGCCTATTTTAGTATGCTCTTTGTAATAAGCGATTATTTTTTTACCTCGGTCATTGTGCTTATAGTAAAGAAACACAAAAAAAGTCATCATAACAACGATACAAAAGCCGGCTTCATTAGGTATTTTTATTAACATCCATTTTTGGAAAAAGTGCTCAATTAGCGATACTATAATTATATTTGGCCAAAGAAATCCCAAGGCACCTAAGCTGACAGACCCGTCATCGAATCGGAGAATGCTACTAGCATAAAAATATATATCAAATATCTTCATAGTCACTTGAATTACAACGTATCACCTATCCAATCGTAAAGTTGTTCACTCCAAATTGCGTCAGCCATTCCCAAACCAACAGGTTAAAGGACTCAACCAATGCCATTTCGTCTGTAATTTTAGCGGTCTGCTTTACTCTAATAATTCAATTATGAGCAAAAATATTGAAACATAAGACACGACAAACGCTATATGGAGAAGCAGTAAATTATACCACTTGTTGTATTTTGACTTTTCGTAATAGTCAATTACTTTTTCACCTCTACCATTATGCCGATAATAAAAGTATATAGAAATCAGCAATATAGATAGTATAGACCAAAAAGCTATCGTGTTGTCCAATATCGGGATATGATATTTTTTTAGGAATAAGTTTATCAACGACAATGTGAATAACAGAGGTAGGAAAAAACCAAATACGCCACTCAATATCCATCCTCGACAGCTGACAAAATTTCCTTTGCTCCACACATAAAAATATAAATCAAAAATACACATATTTGTTAAATCTAAAGATTTTTTTTCGTCTTTATGGTCTCACTGACTGCGGATTTCCTTCATATCAAACCAAAATAGAAATAAAGTATAGCTATAAAGGCCAAAACTGCCAATTGAAGACCGAAACAAATTGGTAATATGTAATACCATTTGTTGAATTTTGTCTGTTCAAAAGCATTGATAATGCGGTCGCCATAATGATTGCGCCTATAGAGCAAATAAATAAAAACAAGTATTGCTATAATAAGGAATAGTAATAACACGAAAGGAAGGGAAATTGATATCGCTCTTTTTACCAATTGGTTTAGTAGAAAAATTACAAATGTGACAGGAAAAGAATAGCCTATGACTCCATAAAAAATGTCACCTTTTTCATTTGGCCACCTTGATTTACTGTTGATAGCAAAGAAGAAATCTAAAAATCTCATAATTTAAAACTCTTTTTCAATCCAGTTATAAAATTGCTCACCCCAAAGAGCGTCAGCCAGTCCTAACCCAGCAGAGGGGGCGCGTTCCGTCTCGTCCTCGCCAAGCAGACTCCACATCCGATTACCCCCGGCGTCAACCGAAGTGAGTGTGCCGAGCGTGTGATTGTTCCGCTCTTTGCAAATTTGCGAATTATTCAGGAAATATGCAACACTTTCCACATTTTTCCCATCATAAGCCCACTTTTTCGAGTTCCCTCTAATGGTTAGCCCCGACTGACACACTTGAGGTGGGGGGGGACTGTGGGGGGGTGGTCGAAAAGCGAAATAAAATGGTATAAATGTAAAAAAGTGTTTTTTGAGGGGATTTTTCGGTATTTTGGGCTGATTTTTGGCGAAAATCGGGATTTTTAGCCGATGTGCGATTATGAAAAATTAACACAACAACGCACAGGGGTAGCACCATTAACAGAAATTATGTAAACAAGCGTATTTTCAACAATACTTAACTATAAATTCACATTAATAAGTTTTTCAGTTCAAAAAAAATGCTCTACATTTGTACGACTTTCCACTTTTGAAGCGAAAGTTGAATAAAAATTGAAAATAAACGTTTTATAATAGACATTAATTATTATGGCAACAGCAACAGCAAAACCAGCTACTGGTAAACTTGGTATCATGGTAGTTGGCCTTGGTGCAGTGAGCACCACTTTCATGACTGGCGTTTTGATGACTCGCAAGGGTCTTGGCAAGCCAGTAGGTTCAATGACTCAATACGATAAGATTCGTGTTGGCCGTGGCGAAAACAAGAAATATCTGAAATATAACGAAATCGTGTCGATGCCATCATTGAACGATATCGTGTTCACAGCTTGGGACGTATATCCAGCTAACGCTTACGAAAGTGCTCTCAACGCACACGTGCTCAAAGAAAAAGACATCGAACCAGTGAAGGATGAGCTTCTCGCCATCAAGCCTATGAAGGCCGCTTTCGACCACAACTACGCAAAGCGCCTTGACGGTGACAATGTGAAGCAATGCAAAGACCGCTGGGATATGGTTGAACAACTCCGCGAAGACATCCGCAACTTCAAGAAAGAAAGCGGTGTGGAACGCGTTGTGGTTCTTTGGGCTGCATCAACTGAAATCTATGTTGCTCCTGATATGAAGTATCACGGCACAGTGGCAGCTCTCGAAGCAGCTATGAAGGCTAACGATGTGGAACACGTGGCTCCATCTATGTGCTACGCTTATGCAGCACTTATGGAAGACTGCCCATTCGTGATGGGTGCTCCTAACACCACCGTTGATATTCCAGCTATGTGGGAACTCGCAGAAGCTAAGAAATTGCCTATCGCAGGTAAGGACTTCAAGACTGGCCAAACTTTGGTTAAGAGTGGTTTCGCCCCAATCATCGGCACTCGTATGCTCGGCTTGAACGGCTGGTTCTCTACCAACATTCTCGGTAACCGCGACGGTCTCGTGCTCGACGAACCTGCTAACTTCCGCACCAAGGAAGTGTCGAAGCTCTCTACTCTCGAATCTATCCTCGTGGGTGAAGAACAACCAGACCTCTACAGCAACTACTACCACAAGGTGCGTATCAACTACTACCCACCACGCGACGACAACAAGGAAGGTTGGGACAACATCGACATCTTCGGTTGGATGGGCTATCCAATGCAGATTAAGATCAACTTCCTCTGCCGCGACTCTATCCTCGCAGCACCTCTCTGCCTCGACCTCTGCTTGCTCATCGACCTCGCACACCGTGCTGGCCGCTGGGGCACTCAACGCTTCTTGAGCTTCTTCTTGAAGAGCCCACAACACGACTACACCGTTGATGAAGTGCCTGTAAACCACCTCTTCCAACAGTACGTGATGCTCAAGAACGCTATCCGCGAAATGGGTGGCTACGAAGCTGACGAAGAAATCGATTAATCTTCCTCGCGCATAAAATGTAAGATTTTACATACATTTCCTTAAATACTCGAAAATCGGGATTGCCTCATCATCAGGCAGTCCCGATTTTTTTGGAAATGATATACAAGTTGCCCCGAAGAAGATGCGATGAAATTCCGTTAGGAATTTGATGTGTGTAGGCAGGTATGCAGAAAAGATGTAATGGAGCGAAGCGAAATGGAATCTTTTCGAACCTTTAGCTCGCTCGAACTTGTTCGGGCAAATGCCTGCAATAGATATGTCAGTATTGTGCATTCCAGCGGAATGCGACAACAT
>SAMEA104315421__coassemble_3147_pt1 | contig 5866 bp, 6 predicted proteins | sample SAMEA104315421__metabat2_high_PE_022 | metagenome-assembled genome bin SAMEA104315421 (sample SAMEA104315421) | gut metagenome | biome: Monkey gut; feature: monkey-associated habitat; material: faeces | place: China | collected 2013 | reverse complement strand
TCGATGGCACCGCCAGCATCAAAGCGCACACCACCAATAATATCTTCTTCATCATGTGATTTACTTTTTAAAATCCTTGACTTATTCAGCTGAGGCGGAAAACGAGGCGGAGACGGCCGTCTTTGTAGCGGGTGCTACTGATGCGGAAAGCACCGATTTCGGCAGTGTGACTCACATGGTCGCCAGCGCACAAGCAGTGGTCGTAGTCGCCCACGCTCACCACACGCACCACATCGGAGGCTCCATCGGGCAGTCGCTTCAGGTCGAAGCGGTCGGCAGCCTCTTGCTGGGTAACGAAACTGAACGTAACGGGCATGTCGGCGGCAATCACCTCGTTGACGCGCGCCTCAACGGCAGCCACTTCATCGGCGGTAAGCTCGCGAGGGAAATCGTAATCGAGTTTCGACTTGGTGCGCTCCACATGTGCGCTCACGGCACGGCCGCAGCCAAACATCTTCACCATTGTGCCGTTTAAAATATGCTCTGCTGTGTGCATTGGCGGATATTCCGCCTTGTTATGCTGATTGAGTACAGGTTTTTCTTCCATAAAGAAATATTTATAATATTTAGAGTTTCTAATTTAGGTGATACATTGGTCGTAGCCTTTGAAAAATGCCAAAGGCATGTCCCAAGTTTGGGCGAAATTGCCATTTCTTCCACTACCGCTTCATCAGTTTTTTGGCAGCGGCGAGGCATTTTTTTCGGTCGCGGTCGGTGAACTGGGGGTGACGGAAGGTGCCGGCTTTTTGTATGGTTTTCACCGTTTTGAAACCGCTCCAGCCCAAAATCTCCTTCAATGCGCGAACCACGCCACGAGTTTGGTTGGCGAGGATATTGAAAGGCCACATCGTGCTCGATGCCGTGACTATCACGCAGCGTTTGCCCTTATGCAAGGGTTTTGGCACGGCGAGGCTGTTCTCCCCCATCATGCCATACACGATGCGGTCGAAAAGCAATTTGAGTGTGCCAGGCATGTTGCCCCAGTAGCATGGAGCGCCCACCACCAGTGCATCGCAAGCCTGAATAAGGGCGAGCACACGCTGGGCATCGTCGGCAGGCAGCACGCATTTGAGCGAACTTCGGCACTTCATGCACGCCATGCAAGGCTTCACGCTCAGGCGTTGCACCCATACGCTCTCCACCTCAGCCCCCTGCGCCTCGCACTCCTGCTGAATCACTTGAAGCATGGTGGCGATGTTGCCGCCAATGCGTGGACTTGCATTCAGAATCAGAATTTTCATTTCCGTATCTTCATCATTAACGTGCAAATGTAATAAAAAAACACGGGATGGCAAATTTGGAGAAGGAGTTAAGAAGTTAGGAAGTTAAAGAAGATTTTTTGGGAAGTTAAGAAGATTATTTTGGAAGTTAAGAAGTTAGGAAGTTAAGAAGTTAAGACGATGGCTTTGTGGCATGGCACGAAAGAACGAAAAAAGACACCTATTTAATCCATTAAATCCTATTTTCACCTATTTTAATTTTATGGTGATAAATGGATAGGAATGGATTAAATAGGTGTATTGATTTCGGACTTATCAGACTTATCCGACCCCTAACTTGTTGACTCGTTGACCTGTTGACTCGTTGACTTTTTTAGCCAACGGCACCTTCCGGGCCCCATTGGGCGGTGAGGTCGTTGAGGTATTTCTTTGCAGAGGCATCGGGCATCTCTTGAATGGCATCGTAAAGCACGCTCTTGTCGATCCATCCCTTTGTGATACATTCGTGGAGTGCTTCGATGAGTGCCGCAGGCTTGTGCACCGCAATGTATTGCAGCAACTGTTGAGTGCGGCCTCTCATAAAGTTCATCACCATAGTCATCACTGGTTCTTTGGTATTCTCGCGGTTGAAGTATGTGCTTGCCAAATTGTCGAGCGTGGTGAGTGACTCCTTATCGTTGTAGGAGTAGTAGTTCACATCGTAAATCGACTCCACTTCAGGAGTGGGTTCGTAGTATTCGCCTGCTTGCTTGCCCTTCAGAGGCTTGACGTCAATTTTGTTGAGTTTGATGATGCCGTCGGCTGTGATTGCAAAATTGTAGTCACGCTCCTGGCTCCATACTGATTTTCCATCTAAATTGCGACCATTTTTGCGATGCAGCACAAAGCCGTCGGTACTGAAAGTGGCACGGCAATGGTCGTAGGTTTGAGTCTGACCTTCAATGTTTTCGCCATCCCACTCCTGGGTAAACTCCCACGATGGCGTGGTGGCAATGTCGCGCAAGTCGCCCTTTTCGGCATTGTAAGTGGCGAGAATCAACTCGTGTCCATCGCCCACTTCGTGCCAGAACACCAGCATCACATTGTCGGCAAAAGCCTTAGCGCCCACCACAAATGGTGCGCCGCCCTCGCCCAAGTCGATAAGCGGAGCGCCGCCGAGCAACTGTTTCACCTGCTTGTCGGTGAGTCTCACCTCCTTGCCCTGCCCTGCATCGGTGGCAAAAATTTTGGTGTCGTACTCCGTGCCGATAGCCACCTTGCTCACATCCAGCCCCATGGCTTTGAGGAATGGCACTTCGGCAAGATTCACAGCCTGCTGTGGCTGCTCGCTCACTGCATTACTCGCCTCTGATTTAGAACCTTTACATGCTGTTGCCATCATCGAACTACATACGATTAAGGCCAAGATTATCAATCTATTCATAATCATTATTGGTTTTCAATTAGTTAATAATAATGCAAATATAAACATTTTTCCCATTTCCACCAAAAGCCCCCAAAAAGTGCAAGCATCTTTTTTGGTCCAATGGAAAATTTCTGGGGATAGATTATGCATTGTTGCCGAATCGTGAATGGAATCAAAAACATAAAAAAACAGCCTTGGAGCAACGTGGAATGCATCGCTAAAAGGCTGTTTTTTATGTTTTTTGTTTTTGATTACATTCACTGAACCATCTCTTTAGGGAAAGACAGGGAGGATTATATATAACTAATGTGGTGCATCTCTGTTTTATCAGGAAATGCACCACATTGGAAAGGGGTATTATTATTGGATTATTTTTCTTCGGGGAATTTGTTGGGGTATTGGAGCGGCTGGCGGGGGCGGCGAAGCGCACGCACTATCAGCCACACGCCAAGGGCGATGAATGGAATGCTCAGCAGTTGGCCCATGTCCATACCACACATGGCACGCATTTCCACTTCCCATGGCTCTTGCACATTCTTCACAAACTCCACCAAGAAGCGCGCGCCGAAAATGCCAAGCATAAACACGCCGAAAATCAAGCCCGGTCGCTCTTGCTCATTGCGCTTCCAGTAGAGCCACATCACCACAGCGAATGTAATCAAATATGCGAGTGCCTCGTAGATTTGCGTAGGGTGGCTTGGCACAGAGAATTGCGCCTCGGCACCGGCAAGGTATTGAGGAATGTTTTCAATGAATCTGAAGCCCCAAGGCAGGTCGGTGGGTCCGCCGTAAATTTCGTGGTTAAACAGGTTGCCCATACGAATCAGCGCAGCCACCACGCCCACAGGCACCACCACACGGTCGAATGTCCAGAGCATGGATCGCTTGGTCACGAATTTGCTGTAGAGCCAAATGGCAAACATGATGCCCAGCACGCCTCCATGGCTCGCCAATCCGCCTTCCCAGATTTTGGGAATGTCGGCAAGGTGATGGCTGTAGTATGCCCAGTCGTAGAAAATCACATGCCCCAGTCGGGCACCCACCACTGTGGCTACAATCACATATATAAAGAGTTTCGACACCCACGATTCGGGCATGCCTTCGTGGCGGAACTCACGCCACACCACTTCGTAGCCAAACCAGAAGCCGATGGCAAACATCAGACCATACCAGCGCACGGTCACGAAACCACTATAAATCTCAGGACTCGCAGTCCAAGTAATAAAGTCAAGCATCGGAAATATTTTGTTTATGCCGTTATCAGTTTGTCTTGCTCATTGGCGCAAGAGGGGGAATTTACCTTTTGCGGTTGGGGTCGCAGGTGAGGCCCACGCCCAACTTGCGGAATATTTTGCGATCCACCTCGTTGAGCATCACGGTGCTGTGCATCTGGCAGCCTTCAAGTTGTGGAAGCACTTCCAGCGCATGGCGGCAGTCTTCATCTTGGGTGCTGAGCACCGAGAGCGCCACAAGCACCTCATCGGTGTGGAGTCGTGGGTTTCTGCCACGCAAATATTCGATTTTGGTGTGCTGAATTGGTTCAATCAGGCTTTGTGGAATCAACTTCTTGCCATGGTCGATGCCTGCCAAGTGCTTGGTGGCGTTGAGAATGAGCGCCGCACTCGGTCCGAGCAAGTCGCTCTGCTCCGAAGTGATGATGGTGCCGTCGAGCAGTTCGATGGCGGCGGTAGGCATACCAAGCGACTGTTCGCGGCGTTCGCGAGCCGCAACGGTGGTTTTGCGGTAAGCCGTGTTGATATTCGCCTGCTTAAACAGGAGCGCAATCTTCTTCACCTCGCTATCGTTGCCCTCGCCTTCAGCCAACTCGTTGAGAGCGGTGAAATAGCGACGGATAATCTCGTCTTTAGCGGCTTTGCAGCACACCTCGTCGTCGCTGATGCAGAAGCCAATCATATTCACGCCCATATCGGTAGGCGACTTGTATGGGTTTTCGCCGTAGATGCCCTCAAACAGCGCATCGAGCACGGGGAAGATTTCCACATCGCGGTTATAGTTGATGGCAATCTTATTGTAGGCTTCGTAGTGGAATGGGTCGATCATGTTCACATCGTTGAGGTCGGCTGTTGCTGCCTCGTAGGCGATGTTCACAGGGTGCTTCAGCGAGAGGTTCCACACCGGGAAGGTCTCAAACTTCGCATATCCAGCCGTCACGCCACGCTTATGCTCCTGATAAAGTTGGCTCAAGCACACCGCCATCTTGCCGCTACCCGGTCCAGGAGCTGTGACGATGACCAGCGGACGCGTGGTCGGCACATAATCGTTTTTGCCGAATCCCTCGTCCGAGTCGATGAGTTCCACATTATTAGGATAGCCCTCAATGGTGTAGTGCACGTATGAGCGAATGCCCAGGCGTTCCAGTTTCTGGCGATAGGCGTCGGCACTGCCCTGCCCATTGTAGTGCGTGATCACCACGCTGCTCACCACAAAGCCACGACTCATAAACTCCTCGCGCAGGCGAAGCACGTCCACGTCGTAGGTGATGCCGAGGTCTTGGCGCACCTTATTCTTCTGAATGTCCACTGCGCTAATCACAATCACAATTTCAGCATTGTCGCTAAGTTGCTGAAGCATTGTGAGTTTACTGTCTGGCTTAAAACCAGGCAGCACGCGCGACGCATGATAGTCGTCGAAGAGTTTACCACCAAGTTCGAGGTAGAGCTTGTTTCCAAATTGAGCGATACGCTCCTTAATGTGTTCGGATTGAATTTTAACGTATTTGTCGTTGTCGAAGCCGTATTTCATAATTTTCAGATTGTGCGAATGCAGATTAAAATACGGGGAACAAATTTAGTATTTTTTTCGCTCATTGCCAATATTCGGCGGAAAAAAAGCAAACCGACCGCATTAAAATCAAGCGCGAAGAAAAAATATTTCCAACGGAATGTGGAATTGGCACGATTTATGCTTTATCGTAAGGCGTAAGCATTTCACGTTTCACATCCAACTTAATTACCCGAATCACACCATTGAAAAGCAACTCAAAACATTCCGCCACGGTGTCGCGCCCCTCCATTCGGCGCAACACCGTAAATTATTTTACACACGCGCGTGCGCGATGCGCAAAGTCAACAAGCCAACGAGCCAACTGGTCAACGAGCCAACAGGTCAACGAGTTTTCGAGCCTTCGAGTTATCGAAATTTCGAGAGCCAAAGCCATCGTCTTAACTTCTTTAACTTCTTAACTTCTTAACTTCCAAAAATTCTAACTTCTAATTTCTAA
>SAMEA104315421__coassemble_2678_pt1 | contig 6660 bp, 6 predicted proteins | sample SAMEA104315421__metabat2_high_PE_022 | metagenome-assembled genome bin SAMEA104315421 (sample SAMEA104315421) | gut metagenome | biome: Monkey gut; feature: monkey-associated habitat; material: faeces | place: China | collected 2013 | reverse complement strand
TTCCAGAGATTTCTTTCAACCTTATCACAGGTGCGGCAAAAAGCCACAGAAGTGGCAAGCACACTGAAAACGAACTAAGGTGGTTATAGCGTGAGGGTTCCACCTCTTCCCATTCCGAACAGAGAAGTTAAGCCTCACCACGCCGATGGTACTGCGAAAGTGGGAGAGTAGGTAACCGCCCCCTACGGAGAGCGACAGAGCAATCTGCCGCTCTCTTTTTTTATACCCAAACGTGAGAGAAATTGGCACTTTGATTAATCGGAGCACTTGGAGCACTCGGAGCACTCGGGAATCCATTATTACCTATTTTTATAATTTAATTTTAAAACGGTGTGAATTGGGTTTTAATGGATTTAATAGGTGTTTTGTTTCTGTCCTGACTGTATTATTGATTTATCGAATCTTCGAATTTTCGAGATTCCGAATTATTGATTTGGTGGCTCGTGGTTTGGGTTCTTTGTAGCGATTGAAACATGCCGAAGGCATGTCCCTACGTTTTGATGGAAATTTGGGTGGTGCTTTTATTTGTTGGTGCTTTTCTTTTATTTGGAAGGTGGAGGTTTGTGGTGGTGTGGTGGATGGGGTAAATGAAACAGCGCCAGGAGGCGGTTGCTTCTGGCGCTGTGTTGGTTTAGAGAAAACTCTATTGAAAGATTACTTGCGGATACCGAGTTCCTTCTTAGCGATGATAGCACGGTAGCGGTTGATGTCCTTGCGAACCAAGTAGTCAAGCAAACGACGACGCTTACCTACGAGCATCTTCAATGAGCGTTGTGTGTTATAATCTTTTTTGTTGGCCTTCAAATGTTCGGTCAAGTGGGCGATACGAACTGAGAATAATGCAATCTGGGCCTCTGGAGAACCAGTATCAGTATTACTTTTGCCGTATGTGCCAAAGATTTCTTTCTTTTTCTCTGAATCTAAGTACATTACTTTGAAAAATTTATATAGTTATTAAAAATTGCGGTGCAAATTTACGGTTTTTTTATTGAATTACAAAACTTTTCGGCTCTTAATTGTCATATTTTCAGCCACTATTGTCTATTTTTTTTGAAAGAGTTAAATTTGCAGTATGAAACATTTCCTTTTTATTTTCATAGCACTATCCTTTAGTTTGTTTGGAAACGCCGAATTGGCGAGTGTGAGCGTGGATAGCCTGCGCTGCGCTGATTTGCTTTTTGTGGTGAATAATAAAGGTAATGCCATCACTGCCGTCACTGAGGGACTTGGTCAACTGCCCATCGACCATGTGGCGATTTTCTACACCGACTCAAATACCCACACACCATCGGTGGTGCAAGCAGATTATAAAGGCGTGCGATGTGGCACTTTGCAATCGTTTTGCTATCACGATATTGATACGGCAGCTTGCTTTGTGGTGGTGGGGCGCATAGATGTACCGTTCGACAGCATTCAATCGCTCAAAAACGCACTCTCGCACGTGGGCAAGCCCTACGATTACTATTACTTGCCCGATGATAAAGAAATCTATTGCAGCGAACTGGTGCAGATAAGTTATGTGACCGACGACGGTAAACTCATCTTTTCCACCATACCCATGACCTTCCGCAACCGTGAAGGCGAAATTCCCGAATTTTGGGTAAAGCACTACGCTAAGAAAGGGATTGCCATACCAGAAGGCGAGCCTGGCACAAATCCTGGTGAATTGTCGAGACGAAAAGAAATTAAGATTATAGGCCGATTGGTGGTTCCAATACAGCGTTAATCCTCACTATTCCACGTGCTATTCCACTTTGATATTTTTGGTTTTTCGTGATAGTTAGCCCTGTAATGATATTTTTTTTGTACCTTTGTATGATAATAACGACTACAATGATTTCATGAGGCGCTCATTAGTAATATTTGTGATGCTGTTTTCGCTTCTTTTCGGAGGTTATGCTTCGGCACAACTGCTCCAGTGGCGTGAAATTCAGCATAAGGTGCAAGGCCGTAGTTTAGTTGACCCTGCACAGACTGATGGCGTTGAGATATTTGGCAAAGACGGCACCATAACGATTCGCACGCAACGAAAAATTACGGTTAAAGTGTTTACTATTCTCGGTCAGCTTGTTTCGCAAGCCTCATTAAATGTGGGTAGCTCAGAACTGAAAGTGGGGCTACGCGGTATTTTCATTGTGAAAATTGGAAATATCACCCAAAAGGTGGCTTTATGATTTTGGCGCACAGCGACACGCACGATGATTTGTGGCATTATATTTACGCACATTTGTATGTAAACGATTCTATTTTAAAAACATCTATATTAGAAATGAACACTAAGGAAAGTATTGACTGGGCATCGCTTCCATTTGGATATTTAAAAACCGACTACAACGTTCGCGCATCTTTCGTCGATGGAAAGTGGAGCGAAATTGAGGTTTCTGATTCCGAAATGGTGAATATTCACATGGCATCAACATGTTTGCACTACGGCCAGGAAATCTTTGAGGGAATGAAAGCCTTCAAGGGTGTGGATGGCGTGGTGAGAATATTCCGACCAGAAGAAAATTTGAAACGTATTCAAGACAGTGCCAAAGGCCTGATGATGGAGCCCATTCCATCTGAACTGTTTCTTGAAATGGTGAAAAAAGTGGTGAAGTTGAACGAACGATTTGTTCCACCATTCGAAAGCGGCAGCTCATTCTATATCCGTCCCCTTGAAATCGGCATCACACCACGCGTGGGCGTTCAGCCATCAACCGATTATATGATGGTGATTTTCGGTGCGCCAGTTGGACCTTACTTCAAGGAAGGTTTCCAACCCACCAAGGTGGCAATTTTCCGCGAATACGACCGTGCTGCACCATGTGGCACCGGACGCTTCAAAACAGGTGGCAACTACGCAGGCAGTTTGAGAGCAACAGCACGTGCTCGCGCCATGGGCTATTCGGCAGTGCTTTTCCTTGATCCTAAGGAAAAACTCTATCTCGACGAATGTGGTCCAGCCAACTTCTTTGCCATCAAGGGCGACACCTACATCACCCCTGCCTCAAACTCAATTCTTCCATCAATTACCAATATGAGCCTTCAGCAAATTGCTAAGGACCTTGGTTTGAAGGTGGAATGCAGACCAATTCCTCTTGAGGAACTTGCTGAAGTGGACGAGGCTTCAGAATGTGGAACAGCAGCGGTTTGCGCTCCAATCAGCGAAGTGTATGATTTCGACAACGACAAAACATACGTTATCGCCAAAGACGGCAAGCCCGGTCCTGTAACCACCCAGCTCTACAAGCGACTTTTGGCTATCCAAAAGGGTGAATATCCCGACACTCACGGTTGGCTTACAACAGTTGAATAAAACAAACAAGAAAACATCAAGGCGGATTCTTCATCGTTTCCGCCTTTCATTTCAAGTATGATCGACTATCTGTCAATAATCTCTAAATACTACAAGCCGGGCGACCCCGATTACGAACTGCTTGTGAAGCACTCCACGCAAGTGGCATTGCTCACCAGGCAACTGTGCCAGCGCTACCAAGCCGGCGGGGGAGAGGTGGATATCGAATTCGCCTTTGAGGCAGCGATGCTGCACGACATTGGCGTTTTCCGCACCTACGCGCCAGGCATATACTGCTGCGGCAAAGAACCGTATATCAAGCATGGCATTATCGGGCGTGAGATACTTGAAAGCCTCGGACTGCCCCGACATGCGCTGGTGTGCGAACGCCATACTGGTTCGGGCATCTCAATGCAGGACATCATCGACCAGCATTTGGATTTGCCACTTCGCGACATGCTCCCTATCAGCATTGAGGAAAAGGTGGTTTGCTATGCCGATAAATTTTACAGCAAATCCAGAATCACACGCTGCAAGCCCATTGCCAAGGTGCGCAATTCGTTGAGCAAATTCGGCGAAGGCTCGATAAAGCGATTCGACGAACTCACGGCTCTCTTTGGCGAACCCGACTATGCTTCGCTCGACCAAGATTTGAAGTCGGCGAAATAAATCAGCATTTCCAAGTAGGCTCCGTCTTTCACAAATTATGTGAAAGGTTAGCATTTCTCCATTGTAATTTTGCTCATAGGTGAGTAGAAATGCTTAATTTTGTACGTTATTTGCATTATTGCGCAAAAATTGAGACTCCGCTATTTTCCAATATTGATGATTTTTGTGTTTCTGGCTTCTTTGATGCCGGAATACAGCAGTGTGTCGGCACAGGTCGTGAACGGTGCAGACATTGCTGCGGTGGTTGATTCTATCGCTGGCGTCAAACCCGAAGACAAGCGTGAGACCACCGACACATCACGCTTCAAGAAAGAGCGCGTGGATCTTGACCATGTAGTGAACTTCACCGCCAAAGACTCCATCGTGATGTATGGCAAGGACAACGCCCGAATGTTTGGCGATGGCAATATCACCTATGGCGACATTCAGCTCACAGCCTCACGCCTGAATATGGACATGGCAAAGAGCGAAGTGTATGCCATCGGCGCAATCGACACATCGGGTGAAGTGGCTGGAAATCCTGTGTTCAAGGACAAGAGCGGCTCTTACGAGGCAAAAACGATGACCTACAATTTCAAGTCGGAAAAAGGCTTGATTACCGATATCATGACCGAGCAAGGCGAAGGCTACCTTACAGGTGGCATCACCAAAAAGGTGAGCGACGAAGATTTCTATATCAAAGACGCCAAATACACCACTTGCGACGACCACGAACATCCCCACTTCTATTTCCAACTCACAAAAGGCAAGATTCGCCCCAAGAAAGATGTGGTGACTGGCCCAGCCTATATGGTGCTTGAAGACCTGCCGCTGCCTATCGCTGTGCCTTTTGGTTTCTTCCCATTCACAGAGAAATTCCACAGCGGTGTGCTGGTGCCGACATTTGGTGAAGACTATAACCGTGGATTCTATCTCCGCAACGGTGGTTACTACTTGGCGTTGAGCGATTATGCCGACTTGGCTTTGACAGGCGAACTCTACACCAGAGGAGGTTGGGGCTTGACAGCGCAGAGCAATTACGCCAAGCGATATAAATTCCACGGCAACTTCAATGTGAGTTACCTTGTGACCGTAAATGGCGAAAAAGGTGATAACGATTACTCAAAGATGAAAAACTTCCGTGTGCAGTGGACCCACGCGCAAGACGCGAAGGCGAATCCAAACATGAGTTTTTCTGCCAGTGTCAACTTCGCCACCAGTGGCTACTCACGCAACAACCTCGACGATTACTACAGCAACAGCTTCACCGAAAACACCAAGAGTAGTACGGTGAACATGACCTATAAGCGTCCCGGCTCGCGATGGAGTTTCTCCACCACGGCAAGTGTTTCGCAGCGCACCGCCGACTCCACCTTGTCGGTGTCGTTCCCTAACTTGACCGTGACCATGAGTCAGTTTGCTCCGTTTAAGCGCAAAAAGGCGGCAGGCGACGAACGCTGGTATGAGAAAATTAAAATCTCATATTCAGGCCGTTTCCAAAACTCGCTCACTGCGAAGCAGGACGAATTTTTCAAGAAAAGCCTTGTGAAAGATTGGCGCAACGGTATGTCGCACACCTTGCCAATCAATGCCACATTCAACTTGTTTAAGTATCTGAATGTGACACCAGCCATCACGCTCAACGACCGCATGTACACCAACAAGATTCGTCAGCAATGGGATCCCAATGCCAATGCTGTGGTGCGTGATACCACTTACAACTTCTACAACGTATTTGATTTCAACTTCTCACTTTCGTTCAGCACCAAACTGTATGGCTTCTTCAAACCATTGAAATTCTTTGGCGACAAAGTGAATATGATTCGCCACGTGATCACGCCAAGCGTGTCGTTCTCGGCGTCTCCCGACTTCGGTTCTTCGTTTTGGGGCTATTACGGGCAATACGAGCGCGTGAACTCCGACGGCACGAAAGAACCTGTGAAGTATTCCTACTTCAGCAACGGACTCTTTGGCAATGCCGCAAACGGAAAATCGGGCGTGGTGTCGTTCAACATTTCCAACAACTTAGAGGCAAAGGTGAAAAGCGACCAGGACAGCACCGGCTATAAGAAAGTGTCGCTCATCGAAAACCTCACATTGAGCCAAAGTTACAATTTCGCCGCCGACTCATTGCGCTGGAGCAACTTGAACACCTCTTTGCTGCTGCGCCTCACCAAAGGCTTCAACCTCAACTTGAGCGCCACTTGGGATGTGTATAAATACGGTTTGAACAAGTATGGCACGCCAGTGCGCGTCAATAAACTCCGCTTGCTTCACGGTGGTGGCTGGGGACGCTTGGCAAGCACCGGCACATCGTTTAACTACACGCTCAACAACGACACATTCAAGAACCTTTTCGGCAGAGGAAAGAAAAAGAAAAACGAACAAAAAAGCGTGTTCGACAATAATCAGCAGAACAAAAACGATTCCGACCAAGAGACCAATAGCGGTGACGGAGAGTTTGACAGCGACGGCTATATGAAATGGGATTTCCCATGGAGCCTCACTTTCAACTATTCACTCAACTATGGTTATGGCGAATTTGATTATAAACGCCTGGAGTATAAAGGACGCTGGACACAGAATTTAAGCCTCAGTGGCAACGTGCGTCCCACCAAAAACTGGAACCTCTCCATGTCGGCAAGTTACAACTTTGATTTACACAAAATCGCTTATATGAATTGCAGCATTTCACGCGAAATGCACTGCTTCACCATGAGCGCCAGTTTCGTGCC
>SAMEA104315421__coassemble_2431_pt1 | contig 7122 bp, 3 predicted proteins | sample SAMEA104315421__metabat2_high_PE_022 | metagenome-assembled genome bin SAMEA104315421 (sample SAMEA104315421) | gut metagenome | biome: Monkey gut; feature: monkey-associated habitat; material: faeces | place: China | collected 2013 | reverse complement strand
TCGTAAGCATTTTTCGTTTTGGTCTTTAAAAAACTGGACTTTTTCAGTGCTCTCGAAGTATCGCGTCCCTACCATTAAAAATCGTTTTTTGGAGTGTTGATACAACCTCCTTCCAAGAAATCATTTTGTCATCTGGGTTTTTTCGCCGTGAAACGGCGAGCGGTTTTTATCCTTGGGGCAAAGTGGTGAGCCCTCGTAAGAGGGTGGCGGAGGGATTGTGTGGTTGGCGGCATGGAAACTCGTTTCCAATGACGCAAAGCGCACAATCCCTACGCCAAATGCGAAGCATTCCACATTGCTCCAAGGCTGTTTTTTATGTTTTTGTTTTTGATTCCATTCACAATTCGGCAACATTGCATAATCTATCCCCAGGAATTTTCCACTGAACCTTTTTTGGGGATTTAATGGATTAAATAGGGTTGATTTTTGTTTGGCTCGAATTTTCGTGGTAGGGATGTGATAGGTTGAGAGCACTGAAAAACAATAAAAATAGTGAATGAAGTAAAGATTTTGTGGAGGCTTGTAGCCGTTGGGAACGGCTGATTATGGTTAACTCCATGCAAGCGAATGAAGCTCCGCAGGAGTGAATGAGCGCAGCTTGGAGATTGCACAAAAAGGTATGAGCCTCGTAGAGGGTCGGTTATGGTCAAAACCATTGATACTTCCACGACCGACCGTCTCCGACGCTCGCCACTATATTTGGACTTGTCTCCAAGCTGCGCTCGCAAGCGAGCTTGCCTCAAAAAAACGCCTCTTTTTTTACGGTTGTGTGCTTTGTTTTTGCCCATGTGATAAGTAATTTTGCCGTACAGAAATTGATTGGCTATAAAAAGTTCTTTTTATAATGTTGAAATTTCGTAACTTTGCTAACGCAAAGTATTAAATTCTGAAAACGACCAGTAACAGTAATTACATCGGCAACAATGCCGTCACTTGAATAAGAATATTCCCTCGTAGTTAAACAGGTCCGATCACCATCAGAAGCTACCGCGGAGAATGATAATTTGAAATAACTTTCCGAGACAACTGAAAACTAAAAACCGATTATAATAAGGTATGGATTTAAAAGGTTCTTTATCAATTGATAAGCTTGCCGAGATTTATAAAAATTTAGTTGTAGAACACGGCACTCCTGGAAATGCTATATTTGTTGTGACTTACGGACACCAAATGAAACAAAATGGCTGGAGAACTCCTGAAATTCTAAGCAGTTTGGCAAAACTATATCCAGAGAAAGATTTCCCGCAGGAAAACAAGAAGTTCCGAAACCAAGAGTTGAATCAAGCTTTTGCGATGTATGATTATTTCGAATCACATCCAGAAGAAATGCATCTCCCCGGAATTACAACTATTGCGAATAATTATGAAGATGCTGTAAAACTCAAGCATATACTTGAATATTTTTATTGCCATCTATTATATTTTGTTACAGAAAGGAAAGACATTCTTGGCTATGACACCTATTTGAAAAAATATGTAGAGCAAAAAGATTTTAAAAAGTCTGGTCAAGGTTATAAAGGAGATGGCATACAAAAACAAATATCTCAATGGGAGAATTTAAGCTGTGGAAAAATATGTATTAGTGTCTATGCTACTTCTCCAAAAGGAAGTGTCACTTATTTACATTGGGATAAAACAGGACATAATATTTCTGCCAACTGGAAAAATGATAATATTGAGTCTTTTCAACTCGATGAGTTCTTGTCAAATGGAAACAGGGTTTCTGGTAAAAAGTTTTCAATTGAAGAACTTGGATTATTCGACAATGAGGCACCAAACGAAAATCTCATCACATTTTATAATTTATTCGTTAAAATGCTTAACCAGCATAACGTCGTACCTAAGTACCGCCCATATATAACGGCTATTAAGTCGAAGCCGTTCCTTTTGTTGGCTGGCATATCTGGTACCGGTAAGAGCCGAATTGTGCGTGAATTGGCTCGTGCTTGCTGGTATGAGCATACAGAAGAATATAACGAACATAAGCCTAAAAATTTCGAGATGGTGCAGGTGAAACCTAACTGGCACGATTCTTCGGAACTGATTGGGTATGTGAGCCGTGTAAGTGGAAAATCAGAGTATATTATTGGCGATTTCCTCAAATTTATCGTAAAGGCATGGAACGACCCAGATGTGCCTTACTTCCTATGCCTCGATGAAATGAATCTTGCTCCTGTAGAGCAGTATTTTGCGGAATTTCTCAGCGTGATGGAAAGTCGCAAGAATGTGAGTGGCAAAATAGTAACAGACGCAATCGTCAAGAAAAGTAAAGATGACTGGTACAGAGTACTCATAAGCGAACTGACCAATGACAAGAAACTCCAAGACCAGTTTCTAAACGAGGGTATCTCCATTCCTCAAAACCTTATTGTGGTGGGTACGGTGAATATGGACGAAACCACGTTCTCGTTCTCTCGCAAGGTGCTCGACCGTGCCATGACCATTGAAATGAACGAGGTGGACTTGAAGGGTGGTCTCACCAATCGACACGAAAATATTGGCAAAATTGAGTTTGACGACATCATTGGCAAAACTGTGGAAGGAGTGGATGTGTATGCAGCACATCAAGCCGTGTGCGACAAGGCAATTGCATATCTCGAAAGCATCAACGCCACACTCGACAAGACTCCATTCAAGGTTGCATACCGCACTCGAAACGAATTACTACTCTATGTGGTGAACAACCTTTCGTGGAAAACTGACGATGAATCGGAAGACTTCGTTATAGCTCGTGCGCTCGACGAAATCACCTGTATGAAAATTCTGACTCGCATTGAGGGTGACGAAACCAAGGTGAGCGCAAATTTCCTTGATGGCCTCGGAAACGCCATCAAGAGCGGATTAGTGGAAATTGATAAGGAACTATTTGGAACCGACAACTATCAACCTATCTCGCTCGACAAACTCGATGAGATGAAGGAACGCCTGAAATCGGGCTACACCAGCTTCTGGGGCTAAACGCACAAGAGTTATGGAACTGCTCAGCATCAAACACCACGACTTTGAAATGGCCATCGAATGTAGCAAATTCGAAGGCATTTGGAACAAGGCTACGACTAACGTGGGCGAGGAAAACCTCATGTCCACTTACTCGTGGAGCGATGGTGTGGAGTGTGTGAAGCACTGCCACGGCACGGAGGAATTGCTGCTTGAGCAAGGCGAAAAGGCTCCAGCCGTTTTTTTCGACAATGCCGACTACCCCATTTGGGTGGAATTTAAGTCGGGTGTGACGAACGCCGAATTTGGGTCGATGCTCCAAAGCGAGAACGAGAATTTCTCATTCCGCCGTGGCATTTTGGCTGGCTTTTTGAACTATGGCAACGATATAGGGCGCAGCGAAATCTGTATTTCCTACAACCTGAATGGCGAAAAGCGCACATTCACGTTTGGCTTCGAGGTGCTGAGCACAAAACTCAACTACCACGAGCATTGGCGCAAGATATTGGAGGACATCGAGAGCGAATATCGTATGCTCTCCATCGACTACATGCGCCGCACCTTCCACGGATTTTCGGTTGACCCGCAAGGCGAACGCCCCGAAATAGTGTGGTGGAGCATCTTCGCCGAAGAACAGGCGAAATTTATCAAGGCGGTGCGGAGCATCATCGACCGTCCCCGCCACAGGCTGCACAACACCAGCACCTACCAGCGTGCCGACAAGCTGAAGCGCGTTCCCTCCTATCTGGAAAATGAGCTTGCGGAGCATAGGCGTGAGCCCGGTCACCTCTACCACATACAGGAACCCACGCTGAGCAACGACACACAGGAGAACCGCTTCCTGAAATATGCCCTGCGCGAGGTGGCGGACAAGTATGCCACGCTGAAAAAGAGCATCGAGCAGCTTAAGAATGTGAGCGAAAAGATGCAAACTGACATGAACGACACGCTGGCATCGCTCAAGAGCCTTCAGCACAATCCATTCTTCCGCACCGTGGGTCGCTTCAAAGGTTTTCACCAAGAGAGCCTCGTGCTTCAGAAAGCCACAGGATATTCGCAGGTGTACCGCACTTGGAACCTGCTGCGCCGTGCATATTCGCTCAACGATGGCATATATCGCTTGCAGACGAAAGACATTGCCACTCTGTATGAGATATGGTGCTTCATCGAGGTGAGCCACATTGTGAAGGAGCAACTCATCGCCGACGGCAGATGGAAGGAAGTGGAAGTGGACCACCGCAACCGCATGGAGATGAATGGCGTGTTCACTTGGGAGCTGGGCAAGGGCGAGCACTCTCGAATCCTGTTTAAGCAAGATGGAGTGGAACTTGCCGAACTCATCTACAACCCCAAGCACACCGAGAGAGAGAACGACAACTTGTCAATTTCCAACCTTGTGGTGCCCACCGTGGCGCAAAAGCCCGACATCGTGCTACAACTCACCAAAAACGACATGGAGAAGGGCATGAAGATGACCTACCTCTTCGACGCGAAATATCGCATCGATAGCCGCTCCAACAATGTGGATTTGCCACCCGACGACGCCATCAATCAAATGCACCGCTACCGCGATGCCATCTACTATCAGGACTACGACACCCATGTGCTCAAAAAAGAGGTGATAGGTGGCTACATTCTGTTTCCTGGCGATGGCGAACCAGCCGATGTGGAGGTGTCGAAATTCTACCAGAGCATCGACAAGGTGAACATCGGTGCTTTCCCTCTGCGCCCGAAAGATGAGAAAAACCGCCAACTTCTGGAGGAATTCATTCACGAGTTGATTGGTAAGGAGGCGGTAGACATAGTGAAGGAAGTGATTCCGCAAAAGGGCGTGTTCACCGAGGTGACCAACCGTGTGCTTATCGGCTTCGTGAGGAAAAGTAGCCGTAAGGGATATTTGCAGAGTTTCGAGGACGGAACCGCCACGCTCTACTATACTGGCAAAAAGTTTCCCACCACCATACCGCTTCACGACTTGCACTATTTCATGCCCTGCGTGAAAGAGAAAGGCATTCGCGACGTGTATGAGGTGGTGAGCGTGCGCACCATCACCGGCAAGGAAGCAAAAGGCGAAGAAGGCGATAGCGGCGACGACCTGCGCCTCGCCTTCGAACTGAAATTCAGCCGCCAACTCTATCCCGATTTCAAAAAGATAGACATGAAGCGTCTGATCGACTACTCATTCCTCGACACCACCTTCCCCGAAATCGAGAGCCTACGCACCGATAGGTGACCACAAGCACCACCTCCCCCCTCGAACCCTCTCGAATCTTCGAGATTTCGAATTTTCGACTCGTTGCCCATCAGACCTGTCAGACCTGTCCGACTCGTCAGATAAAAAAAAACTCGTTGACCTGTTGACTCGTTGACTTGTTGCCTTCCCCCAGCTTTAGTGCAAAAAAAGTTAATGATTTTTTGTTATGTGGTTTGAAACCTTTTTATTGTCACGAAAACTTGCTATTTTTGCATAAGATAGGCTGCACTCGGCATAACATTCAAGCAAGCTTGATGATTCTGCTCTCGTTTGCACTATCTTTGTGAAAATAATAAAGTTGTGTAAAATAATACAAATCTAAAGATATATTGCACTATGTTTACTTCAGATGTATATCAGAGTCGCCGCGACCAACTTAAGAAGTTGGTGAAGAGCGGTCTTATTATCCTTTTTGGCAATAATGATGCTCCATGCAACTATCCCAACAATGCCTATGCGCCATTCCGCCAGGACTCGTCGTTTCTCTACTATTTCGGACAGAAGCGCGAAGGACTTGTGGGCGTGATTGATGTGGATGCCGATCAGGAGTATTTCTTGGGCAACGACATCGACATTGAAGACATTGTGTGGTATGGCTCAGTGGACAGCGTGACTGATATGGCTGCACAGGTGGGCGTGAAGCAGTCGGCACCTATGAGCAAACTCGCTCAACTGGTGGAGAAAGCCAAAGCCGCTGGTCAGCAAATCCACTTCTTGCCACCTTATCGCTTCGACACCAAAATCCAAATCATGGATTTGCTCGGCATTCACCCCTCGAAGCAGAAAGACGCTGCGTCGCTCACCCTCATTCATGCAGTGGTGAAGATGCGTTCCACCAAGTCGGATCTCGAAATTGCCGAAATTGAGCACGCTTGCAGCATCGGCTACAAGATGCACACCACCGCCATGCGTGTGGCTCGCCCCGGTGTGAGCGAGCAATTTGTGGGCGGTCAGATTGATGGCGTGGCTCGCTCGTATGGCGCGCAGACCTCGTTTGCCACCATCTTCTCGCAGCACGGCGAAATCATGCACGGCAATCCATCGCCAGCACTCCTTGAAGAGGGCAGACTGGCGCTTTGCGACTGCGGTGCGGAAAACCTCAATAACTACTGCTCCGACCACACCCGCACATTCCCAGTGAGCGGCAAGTTCACCCAGCGCCAACTCGACATCTACCGCATTGTGGAGGAATGTCACGACCACGTGTTGAAAGTGGCTCGCCCCGGCGTGAAATATGCCGATGTGCACTTTGATGTGTGCCGCACTATGACCAACCGCCTCAAAGAACTCGGGCTGATGAAGGGCGACACCGAAGAGGCTGTGCGCGCAGGTGCCCACGCCATGTTCTTGCCTCACGGACTCGGCCACATGATGGGTATGGACGTGCACGATATGGAAGGACTCGGACAGATATATGTGGGCTTCGATGAGGAAACCCGACCAAATTTGGAACAATTCGGCACCAACTGCCTGCGTATGGGCCGCCGCCTTGAAGAAGGCTTCGTGGTGACCGACGAGCCGGGCATCTACTTCATTCCTGCCCTTATCGACGACTGGCGCGCCAGCGGACATTGCGCAGAGTTCCTCAACTTCGATGTGCTCGAAACCTACAAGGACTTTGGCGGCATTCGTATCGAAGACGATGTGCTCATCACCGCCGACGGCTGCCGCTTCCTCGGCTCGGAGCGTATTCCATACCACCCAGCCGACCTCGAAGACTACCTCGCCTCCAACCGCTAATTAAACCCCCAAATCGATGTCGATTTGGGTCAAAAAACAGCAAAATACTACTAACACCCCAGTGGGGACGTGAACCAAAATTCACGCCCCCCCACTCATTTACTCCCCTTAAAAAAAAACAATTAAGCCATGGAATGGTTCAGTGGATAAATGCTGGGGGCACAGAAACAAAAAACATAAAAAACAGCCTT
>SAMEA104315421__coassemble_1960_pt1 | contig 8672 bp, 10 predicted proteins | sample SAMEA104315421__metabat2_high_PE_022 | metagenome-assembled genome bin SAMEA104315421 (sample SAMEA104315421) | gut metagenome | biome: Monkey gut; feature: monkey-associated habitat; material: faeces | place: China | collected 2013 | reverse complement strand
CCACAAATATACCAATTCCCCCCACCATCCCCAAATCCCCCACCCAAAAAATAAAAATTTACTTTGGGATGGTGGTGGGGGTGTAAAATAAAAGTGCGCTTTTTCACAAAAGCACACCTCTATCATAACCAAAATTCAAGTATATAATTTTTTGTTAGCCTTTCTTGCTGTGACCACCCCCAAAATAGGGGCTTGACACAAGAAGTTGTCAATAGTATTAAAGGATGTTGTTGTCTTCTTTTTTTGTAAGTACAAAGGTAATACAGTTTTTTTAATATTCTATTAAAAATATGCAAACAATTATTAATAAATGTGAACACCACAAATATTAGGGTGTTTTTCTCCTTTTTGCCACCTTATTAAGATTTTTAAGCATTTTTACTGCAATTTCAACGGACAATTAACTGCCACCTTATAAATAAAGCTCGCAACATTCTGTTATTGCGAGCTTTATATGCTGATATGGAGGTGAGACTGATGCCCTCTCGCTTATTTCTGACGGAAATAAAGGTTGATTGGCGTGCCTTTCAAGTCCCAACGCTCGCGAATCTGGTTTTCGAGGTAGCGCTTGTATGGGTCCTTGATCCACTGTGGCAAATTGCAGAAGAACACGAACGATGGCACGCGCGCCTCTTTGAGCATGGTCACATATTTTATCTTCACCATCTTGCCCTTAGTGGCTGGTGGTGGATATGCGCCGATGATTTCCTGCATGGCGTTGTTGAGTTGCGATGTGGGAATGATGCGCTTGCGGTTCTGATACACCTTGATTGCCTCTTCCAGCACCTTGTAGATGCGCTGCTTGGTGAGCGCCGAGCCGAAGATAATGGGGAAGTCGGAGAATGGCGCAAAGCGCTGGCGAATGGTATTCTCCATATAGGTGATTGACTGTTGCGACTTCTCTTGCGCGATGTCCCACTTGTTGACCAGCACCACCAAGCCCTTGCGGTTCTTTTCGATGATGGAGAAAATGTTGACATCTTGCGACTCGATACCACGGGTTGCGTCGATTACGAGAAGGCACACGTCGCTATATTCAATGGCGCGAATGCTGCGGAGCACCGAATAGTATTCCACATCTTCGTTCACCTTGTTTTTCTTGCGAATACCTGCGGTATCGACCAGATAGAAGTCGAATCCAAACTTATTGTAGCGCGAATAGATGCTGTCGCGAGTGGTGCCGGCAATGTCGGTCACAATGTTGCGCTGCTCGTCCATGAGCGAGTTGATGAGCGACGATTTGCCTGCGTTTGGACGGCCCACGATAGCGAAGCGTGGAAGTTCCTCCTCCACCTCATTGTCGTCTTTTTCGGGCATAAGGCGCACCACCTCGTCGAGAAGGTCGCCAGTGCCGGTGCCATTGATAGCCGAGATAGAGAATGGCTGTCCCAATCCCAACGAATAAAATTCGCTTTCGAGGTAGATGCTGTCGTTGTTGTCGTCTTTATTGGTGACCAGCACCACAGGCTTCTTGCTACGGCGCAGAATGGCTGCCACATGGTCGTCGAGGTCGGTCACGCCGTTCTTGATATCCACCATAAACAGAATCACATCAGCCTCTTCGATGGCGAGCGCCACCTGCTTGTTGATTTCGTCTTCAAATATGTCGTCGCTGTTCACTACCCAGCCGCCAGTGTCGACCACCGACATTTCCATGCCGCCCCATTCGGTTTTGCCATACTGGCGGTCGCGAGTGGTGCCGCTCTCATTGTTCACGATGGCGGCGCGGGTTTTGGTCAAACGGTTGAACAGCGTTGATTTGCCCACGTTAGGGCGTCCTACTATTGCTATTAATCTTGCCATTTTTCGGTGTAAATTTGGTGTTGAGGCCTGCCCTATATTCCTCCCAAGTCACTTGGCAAGCCTAATTAATATTTTCTTAATCGAGATAGCCGAAAGCCTTGAGTTTCTTCTCCTGGTTTCGCCAATCTTTCTCCACTTTCACAAACAGTTGCAGATACACATGCTTTTCGAAGAACTTTTCAAGTTCCTTTCTTGCCTCGATACCCACATGCTTGAGTTTTTTGCCTTGCCGGCCGATGATAATGCCCTTTTGCGTGTCGCGCTCCACATAAATCACTGCCATGATGTGGATTTCATCGTCGCCTTCGTCGAACTTCTCCACAATCACCTGTGTGGCGTAAGGCACTTCCTTGTCGTAGGTGAGCAGAATTTTCTCGCGCACGATTTCGGTGACGAAAAAGCGTGATGAGCGGTCGGTGAGGGCGTCTTTGCCGAAGTATGGTGGATTTTCGGGCAGCAGTTCCACGATGCGCTTCATGATTTGGTCCACGTTGAAGTTCTCCTTGGCGCTGGTGGGATAGATTTCGGCTTGAGGGAGCAGCGCGCGCCACTCTTCCACAATCTTCACCAGTTCGGCCTGACCGGAGAGCAGGTCAATTTTGTTGATTACCAAAATGATGGGCACTTTCTCGCGAGCCACCTTTTCGAGAAACTCCTTGTTCTTGGTCGGAGTTTCCACCACATCGGTCACATAAAGCAGCACATCGGCATCCACAAGTGCGCCAGTGGAGTATTCAAGCATACTTTCCTGTAACTTGAATTTGGGTTTCAGCACGCCAGGGGTGTCGCTAAACACGATTTGATATTCGTCAGTGTTCACGATGCCCATAATGCGGTGGCGTGTGGTTTGCGCCTTGCTTGTGATGATAGAGAGGCGTTCACCCACAAGGATATTGCTCAGGGTGGATTTACCCACGTTGGGGTTGCCTACGATGTTGACAAAACCTGCTTTATGCATTCTTCTTTTTTGAGAGATTAAAATTATAGTTTAGTATTCAGAACCGCACGGCATTCAAGCTATGGCGCCAATCGCTATTGGCAAACGCCTATGTTTCTATCCCTGCTGTACGATCTCTTATATACAAACAAAAAACGCACCGCCCAGCCATTGGGCAAAATGCATTTTTTGTTTGATTATAGGATTCACATCATTTCTTCTGAAATGGTGATTATCTACCAGTGTTAACACATCTCCGAAGGAGACGGATTACATGCCCCAGATGAGATATGAAGCACCCCAAGTGAAACCTGCGCCGAAGGCAGTGAGCACAATCTTGTCGCCCTTCTTCAATTTGCCCTTGTTGTGGTCGAGGCAGATTGGAATTGAGGCGGCGCTGGTGTTACCCACCTTCTGAATGTTGACGAGCACTTGCTCTTCAGAAAGACCGAGACGGCTGCCAACAGCTTCGATGATGCGGAGATTTGCCTGGTGAGGAACGAACCATTTCACGTCCTCAATCTTGAGGTTGTTGCGCTCCATCACTTCCTTGCTTGAGTTGAACATGTCCATCACAGCCGACTTATACACAGCGCGGCCTTCTTGATAGAGGCAGTTTTCTTTTGCGTCAACAGTTTCGTGAGTAGTTGGGTGAGCAGAGCCACCAGCCTTGTACACGAGGTGTTCGAGACCGCTGCCATCTACATGGAACACGCCATCTACGAAGCCCACAGGCTCTTCAGTTGGCTCCATCAGCACAGCTGCTGCACCGTCGCCGAAAAGAGGACATGTGGCACGGTCTTCATAGTTCACCATGCTCGACATCTTTTCTGCACAAACCACAATCACCTTCTTGTACAAGCCGCTCTTGATGTAGGCGTTGGCATCAAACGAAGCCACAATAAAACCTGCACAAGCAGCCTGAATGTCGTAGGCGTAGCATTTCTTTTCCAAGCCGCAGCCGTGAGCAATCACAGAGGCGGTAGAAGGGAAACGGTAGTCGGGGTTTGAAGTGGCACAAATGAGCAAATCCACATCGTCGGGATTAGTGCCAGTTTCTTCAAGAAGTTTTTTCACAGCTTGAATACCCATGTAAGAAGAGCCCACCTCCTTCTTGAGAATGCGGCGTTCTTTGATGCCCACACGGGTTGTGATCCACTCATCGTTAGTGTCTACCATGCGCGACAGTTCATCGTTGGTGAGAACGTAGTCGGGCAAGTAGGAAGCAATACCAGAAATCTTTGCGTTAAGCATATCGAAATTGTGTATTTAAATAAGCAAGTATATCCCAAATAGCACTTTATCAGCGTTATTCAGGATACACAGAAATCTTTTTGAGTTAGTCTCAAGTGGGTTGTAGCCTTATTAAACAGCTGCTTCTTCGCCCATTACGTGTTTGCCACGATAGTAGCCGCATTCAGGGCATACAGTGTGATAAACATGCCATGCACCGCAGTTTGAGCACTGTGCGATAGTTGGAGCTACAGCCTTGTCATGAGTTCTGCGCTTAGCTGTGCGAGTCTTTGATTGTCTACGTTTAGGATGTGCCATTTTCTTATTATTTTTTTAGTTGTTATCTTTTAATTTCTTCAGAGCCGCCCATCGTGGGTCGATGTCGTCGTCTTCCGAAGATTTGTTTGTAGTCACTTCTTGGTCGATGCCTCCCTCTGCCTCGTGCAGCTGCTCATCGTCGGTGATGTTCACCGCGCGCATCTGCTCCAGACGGTCGAGCATCTGCTCGTTGCACTCCCCTTCGGGGTGCGCGTGCATAATAGGAATGGTGAGTAACACAGTGTCGCGCATTAGCGGAGTCAAATCAAGCTCACGCCAGTGGCCAGGTATCACGAGCACTTCATCGTCGCTATCGTCGTACTCTTCCCCTTCCTTCACGGTCAAATCGTAAGTCGCATCAACGGTGTGCCGCATATCGTCGAGACAGCGGTCGCATGGAATAGTGAGTTCACCGCCAAACTCAAACGATAATTGATAAATCGAGTCGTCTTTGCGGTCAACTTTCACAACGACATCCACGCTGGCTTCACGCACATCTGTGGCTTCTATATCGTTGAAAAAAGCAGCGTTCAAGTGGTAGTTAAACTCCTGAACACCAATCGACAAAGACTTAAGTGGCAACTTGTATGACGCCATTACTCTACAATTTTCACGTTAAAATCGGCACAAAGTTATAAACTTTCTCGCTAATATTCAAGATTTTGCCCACAAATTTGCAAAAAATCTCATTTTTCCCATTTCACCCACCATCTCTATGTTTACTACATCTTTCGTTAGTCTTTTAGGGTGGCTAAGGGGATTACTTTCACACCGTCGGGGCGTGTGTATGCCATACGGCCACCTGTGAGAACGATGAGCAAATCAGGTTCTCGAAGCGGCACTTGCTTCTCCACCTTATTATATTCTTGTATGAGTCGCTTTATCTCCAGCAAGTGCTTTGCTCCATCTTCAATTTCATTGCTGCCTAACTTGCATTCAATAAGTGCATAGTGCCCATTGTCAACATGAAGCACCAAATCTGCCTCCAAGCCATATCGGTCACGATAATACGACAAGTGCCTTCCAAAACCAGGGGTATATGCTCTGAGGTCTCTTGCGCACATCTGTTCAAAGATAAAACCAAAGGTCTTTAGCTGTGTCATCAATGCTTGGGGTGTAAGTTCTAATGCCGCCACCGCAATGGATGGGTCAACGAACGCACGTTTCTGCCCACTACGAATTGCGGTCTTGCTGCGAATTGCCGGACACCACGCCTCAATGTTTGAAATCACAAAGAGACGCTTAAGAGCCACCACATAATCCTCAAATGTGCTTCTCGCAATTGTCATTTCTCCAGAAGCACCGACATCAGCCATGATGGAAGAATTTTTTGCAAGCGTGGAGATATTTCTTGCATAAGAGCGAAGAATGGTCCTCGCTACCCTTTCATCTCTTTGCTTGTCGTCAATTCGTGAAATATCCTCTCTGCACAATGATTCCACATAATCACGAGCTATGAGCAATTTTGCCGAATCGCTATGCATGTGAACGAATGCGGGCCACCCTCCACGACACGCAGCAAAAATCAAATCCTCAACCTTCATATCGGAAGTGATGCCATCAATATCAAGGTCGGGGTTGCCGAACAATTCTTTAATTGAGATTTTCCCATTCGACTCTCCTGATTCCCACAGGCTCATCGGCAGCATTTCCATACGCGAAATCCTACCAGTTCCAGAGTGGCGGATTTTTGCTTTATCCACCACATTAGAACCAGTAAGAATAAACTGACCTGGTAGCTGCCGCTTGTCAACCATAGTGCGAACAGCGTCCCAAATCACAGGAGCATCTTGCCATTCATCAATCAAACGTGGCGTTTCGCCCAACAAAAGCAACGATGGCTTAGACGCGGCGGTGACTTCATACTCTTCCTGCATGTCAGGATCTTGCATACTGATAGAACTCTTGCTCATCTGCTCCGCTGTGGTAGTTTTTCCGCACCATTTTGGTCCCTCTATCAGCACTGCGCCAAATGCCTCAAGCCTTTCTGCCAACTGTATATCCGCTATGCGATGTAAGTAACTCATTTTCAAATATTATTTTCGATGCTAAGTTAATCATTTTATCACAAAATGCAAAATAAAAATACAATTTTGTGGCATTTTGGCGGACACTTTTGCGGTGTTTTGACACGCAATTTTGTGGCATTTTGGCGGACACTTTTGCGGTAAGGGCGTGCGGGGATGACGACTGGGGAAATTTGGTTAGGTGAGGATTACGGTGGTGAAGCCGAAAGATTTGAAGAGCTTTTGGAGTTGGGCCTTGCCTGATTTTGATGCCTTGGCTATGATGTGGCATTTCAAAGCATCGTCCACCAGCACGTTTTGCAAGTCAGCGTGAATCGATTGCACTCGGTCGTGGGGCCAGTTGCCGTCGTCGATAAACACCTCGCAGTCTTTCGGGTTGCAGATGGTGTCGAGCACCTCCACAGGTGGAAGTTTCACACGCAGGGTGTCGCCACTGATTTTCACCGCGTCGGCAGGGAGTTTCTCAAAATCGTAACCGACACGAATGGTGCCACGCCCTATGAGACAGATGCGGTCGCGCTGGCGAAGCAGGTTCTTCAGCCAGTTGTCGCTCGCCTTCTCCTTCGAGATGGTCACATCGCCATAGTAGCACGCTGTGGTAAACTTCTTGATACCACGGATTTCGGTCACCACGTTGGGTGTTTCGTCGATTTTCACGGTTTCGGTCACGCTCTCAAACGGCCACCACTTGTAGGTGTCGGCCACGAACAGATACACCATGCCTACGATGGCAAGCGAGAGCACTGTGGAAGCTATATTTTTTGTGAGTTTAAACATCATTTCTCAAATTTAATGGTTACACTTTTATATCCCAATCGGGTGAGCATACGCTCGAAAAAGATGCGAGTGTTGCGCTCGGCATCGGCAAGGATGGCGTATTTGCCACTATCCACATCGGCAAGAATCGACTGCTCGCCCTGCTGGAGCAGGAGTTGTCGCTCTTCTGCCGAGAACTGGTGTCGGAAGCCTGTGGCTTCGTTTTCCACAAGTCGGATTTCCTCGAAAGGCATACGGCACGAGAGGATTTTCACCTTTGGCAGCGTGACGGTGATTGCCATAGCCGACGAGTCGATGCGCGTTTTGCTGTCGTCGTAACTGGTCATGTCCACGCCCGCTTGCAGATAGGCGTTGCACTTGAAAAGCACACGCTTTTCGCCAATTTTCCACCAAGTGCAGTCTTTTGCCTTGATGATTTTCGACACGGTGTATTCCACAGTTGCCAGTTCGCCTGTGGCAGTCATCAGCTGCACACGGTCGAGGGGCTTGCCTTCAGGTGTGGGCAGAGGCTTTTGGCACGATGCCAGCATCGACACCATACACACAACAGCCACTATCACAGCCCACGCTGTAAGGCTACGAGATTTTTTACGTTCTTTTTTCATGCTAAAAAATTAAGTTTCAAATCATTTTGTCATTTCTTATTACATCGCGGATTAGACGGCGAATTGTCGAAGAGGTTTAACAATAGTGCCAAAGATACCACCAAAACGGCAATTATGGCAACGCCAAAATGTAACGAGGGCCCGAAACGCGCGTTCCGAGCCCTTATCGTTGGTGTTATGGAATATTTCGTTTTAGAACTTATAGCCAGCCGACACATAGAAGTTTTTGTTGGCGCCTGTGCCCTTCTGCACGTTGATCAAGCCCACATCGTAGCCCAAGCCCAGCGAGAAGTGCTTGTAGAAGTCAACGCCCGTACGCAAGCCCAAACCGAAGTCGAAGCGACGGAAATTGAGGTCGTCGAACACGGTTTTGCCGTCGGTCTTACCGAAAAGCCCCACAGCGAAGTATGGGCCCATTTCGTAGTAGAACTTGGCGTTCTCGCTGATAACGTGGCTATAACCAGCGTGTATAGGGATTTCGAGATAGTAGGGATTGTAAACGGTTTTGCCCTTGTCGTTTTCGAGCTTACCGCCCTTGAGCGAAATCAGCGCAGCCACGTTGCCATAGATGGCATTTTCTGGGGGTAAAGAACTTGAAGTCTTTCGAAGCACGCAAACCGGCATGGAAACCCACACGCGACACGATGGTGCTGTAGCTAATAGTAGCGGCCTGCACACCCCCTGTGATTTCAAACTCCACATTTCCGCCCTTGTTCTCTTCCGCATGAGCCACGTTGGCAAGTGCCATGATGGCTATAATTGCAATAGATAAAATTCTTTTCATAATTATATATGTATTTTGATTGTGGGGGCAAAGTTAATCATTTTTTTCGTTGCAAAAATCACACATTCACCGTTTTTCCACCCTCATTGCAGATAATGACCAAAAAAACAGCAATATCACCCCAGGGAGAGAAAAGAAATTAGATGTTAGAAATTAAACTCAGAAGTTAAGAAGTTAAAGAAGTTAAG
>SAMEA104315421__coassemble_1855_pt1 | contig 9143 bp, 7 predicted proteins | sample SAMEA104315421__metabat2_high_PE_022 | metagenome-assembled genome bin SAMEA104315421 (sample SAMEA104315421) | gut metagenome | biome: Monkey gut; feature: monkey-associated habitat; material: faeces | place: China | collected 2013 | reverse complement strand
TGGCATCATAACTGATGGTTTTATATTGTTTCGGATGTAAAATTAGTAATAATTCCTCAAATTACATCATATCTAATATAAAACAAGCGAAATTTCAGCAAATTATATCCGATATGATATAATTTTACTGAAAGAGGTTGTTGAAAAGGCCGTGCACTATTTTGCGTTCGCGCTTGGAAAGAGAGCGGTCTTTTGAGGGATTGTATTTGGGGTCGGGAATCTGAATGCAACATTGAGTAAAATCGCAATACGCCTCATCTATTATTTTTCAAATAATTCAGTGCACCACTCATACACTGGTTTTATCAGTATGCGATGCCCATCTTCCTCCAACTCCTCATACTCATGGTCGGTCAATAGTAGCAGGTTCTCGCATTTGGTTTTCTTATAACCAAGCAACAAGCCATTGATTTCGCGCTTTCGAGTTTTTATAGAAGAAATATCATAAGACACCTGAATACATTGGAGCACCTTATTGCCATCACACACCACAAAATCACATTCTCCAGAGCGGTCGCTTAAATAATAAATATCCCAACCTACAGACTTACATTTGCGTATGAGATGGTTTAATACTACTGTTTCCAATCTCCAACCAAGGTTTTCACCAACAAACGCATTATCACGTTGATTCATCAAAGCCACATCTACTGGATATATTTTTTCTCCTACTGCACGTAATCTACTCTTTTGAGAATATTTCTTAACACCTATCAGCAAATATGCATCTTTAAGATACTTCATATAATTGTGAACAGTGTGAGGTGATTTAAAATCAAACAAGTTCGCGATATCAGTGGTTGATAATATATATGGCGAAATATCAAGAATGTGATGCACCATATTCTCAAATTGAGCAGGGTATAATACTTTGTAGCGCTGCTCAATATCACGCTTCAAGATATTATCAATGAGATTGGTGATATATTTCTTATTATTTTTCACCAAAAGTAGTTCTGGGAAACCTCCTTGTTTCATATATTCATCAAAGGCACTCCTTAAATTGGCTATTCCTTTCGTGGTGCGGAGCTTATAATCCACGCCTTTTATGTCGCAGTATTCAGTAAACGAAAAAGGATATAGCGCAACCTCACTGCTACGCCCTGTTAGGTGAGTCGCCAAGTCACTACTGAGCAGTTTAGCATTACTGCCTGTCAGCACCACATGCATCTTTGTGCGAAGAAGTCGATTGACAAAAAGTGGCCACCCCTCAATATTCTGTATTTCATCAAGAAAAATATACTTGAAATTACCGTATATTTTATAGAGAACTTCAAGCACATCGTTCAGTTGATTTGTAGAAAGTCCCACAAGGCGTTCATCATCAAAATCAACATAGGCAAATAACACACCTGACTCTACAAGCGTCTGCATGCAAAGGGTTGATTTTCCACTGCGGCGCACACCAATTACAACTTGAGCCTGTGGACTGTTTAAATCAATAATGCGCTGCTCATTGCGAGAACACAGAGATTCGTTTGACCAATTATCTATCTCTGTTTTCTGGTCACTTAATATCACCTCCAGTATTCTTTTGTCTATATTTGACTGTTTCATTTGCATTACAATTGTGGCATAACTATGCACTCGTTTTCTAACTGATGCAAATATACTACAAAAACCTCAACAAAACGCCTTATTTTACAAATTTCTATAAATCAGAACGCCTTATTTTACAAATATTAAAGGGTTAGAACGCCTTATTTTACATATTTCCACAAATCAGAACGCCTTATTTTACATATTTACTACTTATCCCCACACTCTTTTTACTGAAAAAGGTTGTTGAAAAGGCCGTGCACTATTTTGCGTTCGCGCTTGGATAGGGTGCGGTCTTTTGAGGGATTGTATTTGGGATCGGGGAGATACCACCACTGGCTGTTGAAGAAGTTTTTGAGTTTTGGGTCGTTGAACTTATAGCCACGGATGGCGAAAGGCAGATTGCGGTAGATGCGGCGGTTGAGCGATGTGCTTTTGTCGGGCACGATGTAGATGGGGGCATAATGCACACCGCAGTCGTAATACACCTTCTCGTCGGAAACATTGCCGCTCATTAGCAGCACATCTGCCGACGAAATCCACAGTTCGTGCTTAGGGCTGAAGTTTTTCACATGCCATTCCACCACGGCGTTGCGCACCGAGAGTTCATACACCTTACCATTCGACTCATCAAATCCCCATGGCATCATGCGTGTGCGACCCTTGCCACTCACAATCTTCATATCCACATCGGTGCCTGCAAACGGCTTCGTCTCCACGATAAAGTGCTTTGCAGTGCCCTTGGCGGTGATGCGCAGCGTGAAATCGTCGATTTGGTGGTTTGCCCAGCGTGTGGCAGGGGTGAGTTTGTAGTCGATCCAGAACGAGTGTCCCACGCCATACGATTCCTCGTAGGTATAGGAGTGGCGCACAATGTTGATGCCTGGCTTGAAATGCGCCTTGAAACTATACACATAGGCGTATTCAAGCGGCGTTTCCTTGTCGGCTTTGCTCACAAAAGCATCGAAATCACCATCGGTGTATTCCCACTTACTCTTGTCAACGGGCGAAATGCCGTTGGTCAAGCCCTTTTCTGAAAGGTAGTTGGTGTAAGGCAAATTTTTTCCATTCATCTCCACCACAAAGTTGTGAATGGAGGGGTGAGGCCCCACGGTCAACTCACTGTTGCCGTCGAAATAGGGCGGCTTTGCCTCAAAACCCATCAGAATATCGGTGGCTGGGCCATCGTTGCGAAACTCGTAGTACACCTCCACGTTGGTGAAGCCGTTGTTGGTCAAATTCACAGTCAGCACCTCTTTCGCCACGGCAATGTTGGTGTTCTGAATAGGCACCAACTGATTGCCACAGGTGAAGTATTCACTGTCGTTAGCCGCAGCGGTGAGCGCGACCAGCAGTGCTATTAGCGATAAATATAACTTTCTCATATTCATAATATTTAGATTTATATTTCTTCTCCGGTAGCGTCTTTGCGTTGCTTGAGGGCTTCCACATAGGCGCTGATGCGGTGCAATTCCTCTGGAATGCGTATGCTCTGTGGACACGAACTCACACACCTTCCGCAGCCTATGCAGTGGTCGGCTTGGCGCAACTTTGGCACGCTGCGGTCGTAACCCACGAGGAAGGCACGGCGCGCTTTCTCGTAATTGGGGTCGGTGGTTTTTCCCACCACATTCTCGGCGCCGAGGCACTTGTTGTAGTGCACGAAAATGCCGGGAATGTCGATGCCATAGGGGCAAGGCATACAGTATTTGCAGTCGTTGCACGGAATGGTGTTGTAGCCCACTATCTGCTTCGAGATATCCTCGTCGAGGAAACGCATTTCTGCCTCGGTGAGCGGTTTAAGCGGGCTGAAAGTGCAAAGGTTGTCGCGCAAATGCTCCATATAGGTCATGCCCGAAAGCACACACAGCACATTTTTACGCGTGCCGGCATAGCGAAACGCCCACGATGCCACCGAATGGTCGGGGTCGCGGCGTTTGAGTTGCGCCACCAGTTTATCGGGCAAATTGCTCAAGCGTCCGCCCAAGAGCGGCTCCATCACAAACGCCATCAGTCCACGCTTAGCCACCTCGCCATACAGGTACTCGGCATTCGTGTTATAGTCGTTGATTTCCTTGGCGTGCTTCCAGTCGAGGTAGTTGAGTTCGATAAGCACAAAGTCGAATTTCACCTTTCCCTCGTCGTGCAGACGGAGCGCATGGTCGAACACCGCCACATCGCCATGGTAGGAGAAACCCAAGTTGCGAATCACGCCTTCCTCCTTCTTCTTGTTGAGGAAGTCCATCATGCCATTGTTCACGAATCGCTCCTCAAACAGCCCCATCGCGTCGAGCCCTTCCTCGGCACGGTCGCCACCGATGTTGTGCCACAAATAGTAGTCGAAATAGGTGGTTTGCAATTCCTTGAGCGACTTTTCAAACATCGCAATCGACGACTCGCGCGAATAGTCGTGGTAGTTGCTCATCTTCGTGGATATGAAATACTGCTTGCGGTCGTGGCGCGAGAGGGCTGTGCCGAGAGCCTTTTCGCTCAATCCCTCGCAGTAGAGGGGCGAGGTGTCGAACAGGTTGAGTCCATGCTCCAAAGCGTAGTCCACCTGCTTGTTCACCATATCCTGGTCGATTTCGCCCTCGCCGTTTTGGCGTTCGCCGATGTGGTCGTTTTTGGTCGGCAGTCGCATCATGCCATAGCCCAAGAGCGACACCTTGTCGCCCGTGGAGGGGCTGATGCGGTAGGTCATCTTGCCGATGGGCGGCTCTTGCTCACCCACCTGCTCGCCATCTTTGGCGCAGCCCACGATAGTAGGAACTGCCACGGCGGCAGTGCCGATGCCCAGTCCCTTGAGGAATGAGCGGCGGCTGAATATATTTTTCTTTTTTTCGTTATCCATAGTTATACGGTTTTGTGTACTTCATGACCTTCAACATATATCGCGGCATGAGGGCGAGCAGGGCACACATATTCGCACGAGCCGCAACCGATACACTTTTCGGTGTTCACCACCGGAATTTCAATCGAAGTGTCGTCGTTGGGGTCGCTCGGCACCATCTGAATGGCTCCCACGGGGCAATGGCGCGCGCAGTTGCCGCAATCCACATTGTCGGTGAGTGGCACGCAGTATTTTCTGCGCCACACGGCATGACCTATCTGTGTGCTCGACTTCTCTGCCTTGGTGATGGGCTGAATGGCTCCGGCAGGGCAAACCTTTGAGCATCGTGTACACTCTGGGCGACAGAAGCCACGGTCGAAGTTCATTTCGGGCTGCATAAATCGCTCTGGGTCGCTCGATGGGCGAAGCACGCCGTTGGGGCATTTTGATATGCATAGTTGGCAACCCACGCAGCGTTGCTCCAGGTTCTTCACACTTTGCGAACCGGGGGGCGATGGGGTGACGTGGCGCGCTGGCGTGATTCGGTCTTCGAGCACAGTCAAGCCGCCGTCCACTTTTTTCAACTTCGCCATCGCTGCCTCAGCACCCACAATGGCGGCACCCACTATAATGGCACGGCGAGTGGTGTCGGTCGGAGTAGGGACGGTGTCGGGGGCTTTCGCCTTCGGTGTGGCATGGGCGTAGGTGAGTGCGCCAAAACTGCACTTGTCGAGGCAGTTGCCACAGGTCACACAGCGTGAATAGTCCACAGTGTGGCTTTTAAAATCTATGCACGATGCCTTGCAATTTTTGGTGCAAAGACCGCAGTTTTTACATTTATCAGCGTAGAAATGCACCTTCAACCACGAGAATCGGGTCACGAAGCCCAGCAGCGTGCCAACCGGGCAGATGGTGTTGCAGTAGGTGCGGCCGCCACGCCATGCCAGCACCGAAATGGCGGCAAAAAGCGCAATAGCCGTGGCAAACACAGGCACACTCTTTATCCACACCTCTTTGCTGTAGAAGGCGTAACTGTCGTAGTGCTCCGCAAGGGCGGCAAGGGCGTTGTTGCCCCACAGGTAAAACGGCTGAAGCAGATTGCTGACGATGGCTCCGTAAGTTCCGTACGGCGAAAGCAGCGTGACGATAGCCCCAAAGCCAAGCGCAATGCCCACCACAAACACGGCAAACACCGAGTAGCGGAGCACATTCTTCGGCGCACTGTAGGTGAAACGGTTTTTCTTCTTTTTGCCGTGAAGCCACGAAATCAAGTCCTGCATCACCCCAAGAGGGCAAATCACCGAGCAATACACACGGCCAAAAACGAGCGTGAGCAGCACCAGCGCCACTATCACCACCACATTCAAAGCCAACACGGCTGGCAGAAACTGCATTTTCGCCATCCAGCCAAGCCACTAGTGCGCAACGCCGGTGAAATCAAGCAGCAGCAGTGTAATCAACACATAAAACACAGCCGCCAGCACTATCCTAATTTTCCGTAACATCTCTATCTACAATCAAATATATTCTTCCCACAAATCTACACAAAAACTTCCAAACCACCCCCATCCCCCACCAAAAAAAACACCCCCCTTATTTTATCTCCTTAAATTGCCTGACGAAGGCTTGTATTCCATATCTTCATGGGAGTGTTCCTTTATGGCACGCCCGATTGTGTGGCTCGTCGGTATCCGGATTTCAGGTGATTCCCGCAGGTGGCACTCGCTTCTGTTGACATTTTCCACGCAGTCACCGCCACAGAGGAACACGTCAGACATGGCTGACATTATCTCGTCCCACTGATAGCCGTTGTAGGTAGAACTGCGAACACCAAGAGTGCCGTTGAAGACTTTGTTAAGTGAAAGCGCATAAAAAGTGCATAAAAAGCCTTGCTTTCGTAATAAATTCCTCCGAAAGGAGTGATTTTATCAGATTTAATGTTTACCTTTGCCATATGTCAGATATTTATTTGACTGTTATGAGGTTTATGATTTTAAGGGATTGAAAATCAAGACCTGTAGTTCCAAGGATGAATTAAAGAATCTTAAGGGGTTCTTCGTGGTGAAATGTTATTCGCAGGGAATCTATTTAAAAACAATAAAATTATCAAGATTATGAAGTCTTTTCAGATACATCCATACATAATCAGTTTGATATTTCTTTTTGGGAATACTATTGTTGCCTATTCCGAAAACTTAATTTCAGAATCTATATATCAAGGTGGATTATACTATGGTTTTGATCATGTCTTTTCAGAAGCCTCTCCTTTACGCTTTTCATTGAATGACCACAATCTCCCCGGTAAGTGGTCCTGCAGATTGAAAACGACCAGTGAGAATATGACTGACATTCCAGTTGACATTAATGGTGGATATTGTAATTTCGATCCAACGGCTGTGCCATTCTACATGTGGGAAGAAAAGGCTTTTCGAACATTTAATTCTTTGGATAACAGAGATGAATTTACATTATATGTTTCTTTCCGTTCTGAGAGTGGAGAATATGATGAAAGGAGTGTCAGGTTGGGATTACTTCCTTGCAGGCCATCTTTAAACAATATCCAGTTTAAATATCAGTATGATTGGACCTATGACCAAATCTATCCAAATGGAACTTTCTCCTTTGAGGTAGAAGCAAATAATTCAAAAACTTTCTTTCTGCATTATAGTAAGAGTTTTCTTCCTCCTTCAAAAAACATGTTTTTTGCATTTACAAAAGAATTTCAAGAAGAAAACCATGCAGTCATATCCTATGATGCAGACTGGGGTGAATATGTAACCGTTTCGGCCGGAAATGAATTTGGATTTGTTAATAGCGACACCATTTATACCACTAATTATATTCAGGATGAAAATGTAATCAAACGGATAAACGAAATACTTGGCTCTGCAAGTAATATCCCTGTTATAGAGAATGCAATTCCATTTAGTTGGGATAACGAGATTATACGATTTTACACAATGCCGCGACATGTGTGTGTATATTCCATAGAAGGAAGAATAGTCCATATATCTTCTGGGAAAGGTGAAATAGATTTATCTAATATGAAGGATGGTATATACATACTCTCCTATTATGAAGAAAGGATCAACCGATACATAAACCATAAAATATTAAAGAAATAAAAAACTTTTATTGTTCGCACTTACTCTTCTTGTCGGCCAAATTTGTTTTGCCGGTCAATCGAAGACGAAAACCTGTGACAATAATGTCTCCCAGGTTTTCAAAAACGTGTTTATTGAACTGCCTGGATTTAGAGAAATCCAAGGAGGTTCAAAAATTGTCGTAATTACGACAATTCTGTTCCTATGGAGATGCAAGGGGCGTTCGAATATGCAGTCAAACTATGGGAAGAGGTCCTACCCATGACTCTTCCCATCAAAATCGATGTGAAAGTTGATAATTTAAGAGGGTCTTCGGACCTATTGTCAAGAGTTTCTTTTGGAACAGACGAATATACTGGAGACCGAGTAAACATGTATGCTTGCCCTTTGTCAATGGTAAAAAGTGTGCTCCTGCAAGAATACCATAGTAGTCAAAGACATCGTTTTTACATTTATCAGCGTAGAAATGCACCTTCAGCCACGAGAATCGGGCCACGAAGCCCAGCAGCGTGCCAACCGGGCAGATGGTGTTGCAGTAGGTGCGGCCGCCACGCCATGCCAGCACCGAAATGGCGGCAAAAAGCGCAATAGCCGTGGCAAACACAGGCACACTCTTTATCCACACCTCTTTGCTGTAGAAGGCGTAACTGTCGTAGTGCTCCGCAAGGGCGGCAAGGGCGTTGTTGCCCCACAGGTAAAACGGCTGAAGCAGATTGCTGACGATGGCTCCGTAAGTTCCGTACGGCGAAAGCAGCGTGACGATAGCCCCAAAGCCAAGCGCAATGCCCACCACAAACACGGCAAACACCGAGTAGCGGAGCACATTCTTCGGCGCACTGTAGGTGAAACGGTTTTTCTTCTTTTTGCCGTGAAGCCACGAAATCAAGTCCTGCATCACCCCAAGAGGGCAAATCACCGAGCAATACACACGGCCAAAAACGAGCGTGAGCAGCACCAGCGCCACTATCACCACCACATTCAAAGCCAACACGGCTGGCAGAAACTGCATTTTCGCCATCCAGCCAAGCCACTAGTGCGCAACGCCGGTGAAATCAAGCAGCAGCAGTGTAATCAACACATAAAACACAGCCGCCAGCACTATCCTAATTTTCCGTAACATCTCTATCTACAATCAAATATATTCTTCCCACAAATCTACACAAAAACTTCCAAACCACCCCCATCCCCCACCAAAAAAATAGGCAAAGATATACATGTTATCCCGAAGAAGATGCGATGAAATTCCGTTAGGAATTTGATGTGTGTAGGCAGGTATGCAGAAAAGATGTAATGGAGCGAAGCGAAATGGAATCTTTTCGAAATGCCTGCAATAGATTTGTCAGTATTATGCATTCCAGCAGAATGCGACAACATCAAAAAGCCCTATAATGGCGAAATCGCATCCCGCTGGGATGCAAATTTGTTATACGATATTTGCAGGCATTTCGCTTCGGTTATGCTCCATTTCGCTTCGCTCATTTCGCATAACCTTCGCTGCATACCTGCCTACACACATCTAATCCCTACGGGATTTTTTCAATCATTCACTAAATGATTACAGGGGACAACTTGTATATCAATTCCATTGATTATATATCCTTCTTTTTATATTCTAATTTATTGCTGTCCGGTAAAACTTTTATGAGCAAATAAAATCAGGACTGACACTT
>SAMEA104315421__coassemble_1617_pt1 | contig 10517 bp, 12 predicted proteins | sample SAMEA104315421__metabat2_high_PE_022 | metagenome-assembled genome bin SAMEA104315421 (sample SAMEA104315421) | gut metagenome | biome: Monkey gut; feature: monkey-associated habitat; material: faeces | place: China | collected 2013 | reverse complement strand
ATCGGAGATGCCGTATAATGCGAAACACCATGCAAGTGCCCTTGCGACAATAGTCGCAAGGGCGCGCAGCTTGGTGATAGGGTGCTTGCTAAAAATTGAGCCTCGGAGAGGGTCGGTTGTGGTATATCAGTAAATATTATTAAGTAAGAAGATAGTCACTCCACGTGATTCCGTTTTTCAATGCCAGGAGTTTAAACTCCTCCTCAAAAGTTTCCCTGGCATGGTGTTCTTGTTGACCTTTAATATATTCCACTACAGCCAATCTTTCTTCATACGACACCGAAAATGCCGCATATTCCTTTCCCCAACCGTCCCAGTCAGGGAAAAAACCACAAGTTCGGGCGAATTCGCTACTTGACTGCTTGATTTGTCTAACCAAATCAGAAAGTGCTAAAGTTGGCTTCAAATCCAAAAGTATATGCAAGTGATTGGGCAATCCGTTGATGCGATAAAGCACACAATCATTATTCTTAATTATCTTCCAAATATAGCGATACAAATCTTCACGATGGTCATTTCTAATGGTCATCTGGCGGTTGTGCGTATTGATTACGATATGAAAAATAGCATTAACTCTGCTCATAAGATATTTTTTCACAAAGATATACGATTTACCAAACAGTTGCAAATATGTAGGTGAGTTATAGCACACACAACCGACCCTCTCCGAGACTCACGTTTGCGAGCACTTCTATCACCAAGCTGCGCGTTCTTGCAACTGCGTTAGCAAGAACGCTTGCATGGTGTTTCGCATTATTCGGCATCTCCGATGCCTTACAGTGCACCTACACCATCTTCTAAGGAATTCATACAATGCTATTCTGCAAAATCAAAAGCCGCGTTGCTCTCACGAGTGACGCGGCTTTCGTTTTTTGAAAAAAAATTAGCAGTTTCTAAATAATTGTGTTACTTACTATGAAAAGCATTCTACTATTAATATTTGTTTTGTTCTTACTTTTTATTGAACACGCCCTTTTGGTAAAGGTATTGTCCGATTTGCACCGCATTGAGGGCTGCGCCTTTCTTGATTTGGTCGCCCACCACCCAGAATGTCAAGCCATTGTCGCTACTGTAGTCTTCACGAATACGGCCCACATACACAGGGTCTTGACGGTTCACGTAAAGAGGCATAGGATATTCGTTGCATGATGGATTATCTACCACAGTAACACCTGGGGCTCCCATCAGCGCGCGGCGTGCCTCGTCGGGAGTGATTGGACGCTCGGTCTCAATCCACACCGACTCGCTATGCGCACGAATCACTGGCACACGCACACATGTGGCACTCACGCGGATATCTGAGTGCATGATTTTGCGTGTTTCGTTATACATTTTGGTTTCCTCGCGAGTGTAGCCATTATCCATAAACATATCGATGTGTGGAATCACATTATATGCCAACTGGTGTTGGAAATGGCGAACGGTCACCGTGTCCTTATTGGTTGCAATTTCTGAGAATTGGAGCGCGAGTTCGTCCATCGCCTCCAAGCCGGCACCGCTGGCTGCCTGATAGGTGGAAACCTGCACATTCTTGATGTGCGAAATATTGTCGAGTGGTTTCAGTGCCACCACCATCAGAATGGTGGTGCAGTTAGGGTTGGCGATGATGTTGCGTGGAGTGCAGAGCGCATCTTCGGCGTTCACTTCAGGCACCACCAATGGCACATCGTCGTCCATGCGGAAGGCACTTGAGTTATCAATCATAATGGTGCCGAACTTGGTGATAGTGGGTGCAAACTCCTTTGCTGTGCCAGCACCTGCCGACACAAACGCGATGTCTATACCCTTGAAGTCGTCGTTGTGCTGCAACAGCTGAACCACATGGTCTTTGCCACGGAAAGTGAATATACGACCAGCACTACGCTCCGAACCGAAGAGCACGAGCTCATCGATTGGGAAGTTTTGCTCATCGAGCACTCTCATAAATTCCTGTCCAACTGCGCCGCTGGCGCCAACAATAGCAACTTTCATTTTTTTCACAAAATCGTTTTTGATTAAATAACACGCAAAGTTAGTGTTTCTTTTTGACTAAAGCAACACTTGCTATACACATTTCCTCCGCACCAACTATCTTTTAGAACACACCACACTCTGCAAAGGCTTGCGCAACATCATTTTTTGCAAAATAACGGAAAAATGGCTAACTTTGAGGTGATGAAAATTCTATTTGTAGGCGACGCGAGCAATATGCACCACTGTCTGGCACAGCAACTGCACAAGATGGGGCATCACGCCATTGTGGCATCTAACGGTTCGGGGTGGATGAACACCAACCGCGACATTGACTTGCGACGCAATCCTGGCAAAATCGGGGCTGTGCAATATGTGGCGAAACTCTTGACGAACCTGCACAAGATGCGTGGTTTCGACATTGTGGAACTATCCAACCCTATTTTCTTGCAACTGAAACCATGGCGCATCAGACCCATTTTCGACTATCTGAAAAAGCATAACGGTAAGATTGTGCTCTCGGCACTCGGCACCGATTATATGTACTACCACGCTTGCTTCGACGGCAAAACATACCGCTACAGCGACTACATGATTGGCAACGAGCCATCGCCATTCTACCAATCGAAGGAATATGTGGAATATGAGGAAGACAACTGGAAAGCCGACTTCATGAAGCGCCACAGCGATTATGTGCTGGAGCGCATTGATGGCGTGGTGGCTTGCCTGTGGGAATATTATGTGGCTTACGCACCGATTATGGGCGATAAGGTGATTCACGCGGGGCTGCCGATTGATGTGGATAATCTTACGCCACACTTCATTGACGAAGAGCCCGAAAAGGTGCGATTCTTCATCGGAATTCAGCGCAACCGCAACATTCTAAAAGGCACCGACCGCCTGCTCGCAGCACTTGAAAATGTGCATCGCGAAATGCCCGACCTATGCGAGATTGAGCGTGTGGAAAATCTGCCCTACGACGAGTATGTGCGCCGCATGAACCGCAGCCATGTGCTGCTCGACCAACTCTACTCCTACACGCCAGCCACCAACGCACTTCTCGCCATGGCGCAAGGCTTGGTGGCAGTATCGGGCGCAGAACCTGAATATTACGATTTGATTGGCGAAACCACTAACCACCCCATCATCAACGTGCGCCCCACTCCAGAGGGCGACATCGAGGAAAAAATCCGCTGGATTGTCAGCAACAAGGCTTTGCTGCCAAAATTGAGCCACGACAGCCGCGATTTCGTGGTAAAGCACAACGCCGCTTCAGTAGTGGCAAACCGCTACCTCAACTTCTGGCAATCGCTCTAAAATAACAGGAACAAAACGTAGGAATATGCCTTCGGCATGTTTCAATCACAAAAACAAAAACATAAAAAAACAGCCTTGGAGCAACGTGGAATGCTTCGCATTTGGCGGTGCGACTGTGCGCTTTGCGTCATTGGAAACGAGTTTCCATGCCGCCAACCACACAATCCCTCCGCCACCCTCTTACGAGGGCTATCCACTTTGCCCCAAGGATAAAAACCACTCGCCGTTTCACGGCGAAAAACCCCTAAAGATAAAATGGTTTCTTGAAAGGAAGCTGTTCAAATTTACATGCAAATTGAATCATACCAAAGTGGTTCTTTTGGTATGTTTCCAATGAGTTGATACATTGCTATTTGCATCGAAACATGCCAAAGGCATGTCCCTACGTTATGATACGATTTTTATTCACGCTTTCGGATAATTTTAAATATTGGTTTTTCGCCGAAGGCGAGCGGTTTTTATCCTTTTGGCGATGCCACCGCCCTCGCTGGAGAGGGCGGTGTTAGGGGTGTGGTGTGGTTGATTCAAGCCTCGGCTTGAAATCAGACATGCCACAACACTAACGACAGATGCGAAGCACTGGCATCGCTAAAAGGCTGTTTTTTTATGTTTTTGTCTCAGTTCCCCAGTATTTATCCACTGAATCTATGTTTCAATCGCAACCGTGAAATTTTCAATATATTACGGCAAAAAACGCAGGAGGATGCGCTCTAAAGTGCATCCTCCTGCTTTATTTATGGACTGAATATTACAGATATTTTTGAATTGCTTTCTTCAATTCGAGTGGATCTTGAATGCGTTCCTGAATTTCGCCATTCTTGTCGATGATGAATGAGGTAGGAATGCTATACACTTGATATTGCTGCACATACTTCGATGCCTCGCCTGCTGGGTCGTAAACGGCAATCCAAGGAATGTTTTTAGCGGCATCACGCCATGCGCCGAGGGTTTGGTCCAAACCAACTTGGAAAATCGACACGCGTCCCTTATATTGGGTGTAGATGTCGTTGAGCACCTTGTTGAACGCTGGTGAGAACGATTGGTCGTACATGGTGAAGTTGAGCAGCACCACGCGGCCTTTCGATGCCTCTTTGGCAAGCGAGTGCTCCACGCCCTTGCTGTCTTGCAAAGTGATGTCGAAGAGTTTCACCACCTCTGCCTGAATCTGTGTGCCACCCGAAATGCCAGCGGCTGCACGGCGGCGCTTTTGAGCCTCAAGCGTCATATTCACGAGGTATTGAGTGCGTGGATCGTCTTTGCGGTATGAGTTGAATGCGTTAGCCACAGCGCCAATAATCTTCATATCCCTGTCGTTCATTGGGTCGAACAGAGGGTGGCCGTTGATGTATTTGTTGATAATGAAGTAAGCCACAATGCCTGAGCCGTATTCATCAGCGAGAATCTGATTGGCGAGTTGCTTCTTCCAAGCCTCAATCTTTGATGCTGGAGTGCCTTCCTTCGCATATTCGATGGCTTCTTTTTCAATCTTGTTGATTTGCTTTGCGTGTTCGGTGCCGTCGATGTTGAAGTCCTTGTCAAAAGTTTTCAACTTAGAGTCGATGGTGATGCTCTCGATGCTGTCAACTGTAAAGTAAATCGACTTGTCGGCACAGCGCAAACGATAGATGTTGGGATATTCAGGAGCGTCGTAAGAAATGCTATACGAGCCGCCACCGCTGGTGGTTGTGGAATCGAGAATAAACCAGTTGCCATTATTGGCCACTTCAAGGTAAAGGTTGGTGGTGTCGGCAGCGCCTTCCACATTACCCGAAACTTTAAATTTGTTGCCGCCCGTACATGCGCAGAGCATCGCCATGGCAGCAAGTGAAAGGAAAAGAATTTTCTTCATTATGTAATTTTTATTTTTTTCAGAAATTATTATGCGAAGTTAAGGGAATTAGGGCGAATTAGCAAATGAAACGCCCACAAATTTCGCTTACAAACCCAACACCAAGCCCACAGAAAGGGTGCGAATTTTAGGTCCGAAGCCGTCTTTTATCACTCGGCAAGGGCTGTATTTCACATACGCGCCCACTTTTCGGTAATTCACGCCAGCAATGGCGTCGAAAGTGACAGGCGATTGGTGAATGTCGTTGCTGGTAGTTTCCTTCACCTTGCCTTCTGCGCCCTCATACTCGGTAAGCACGCTGGCATGAACATTGAAATTGGTGATTTCGCCCACAAACACATCCACATGGCTCCCGATGCACTGACGGAAGATAATGGGCAGTTCGAGCGCAAACACCTTCAGGCGCGATTTGCAAGACTTGGCGTTGGCAGGGTAAGGACCTACGGTCAACCCATTTTCACACACGCCGAAACGCTCCGCCGAGCCTAATTTATAGTTTTTCCAATCCAAGCCCACACCCACGCTGATGCGCTGGCCATGGCCTGTGTTGTATTTTGCGCCTATCACGTTGAGCCACGATATTTCAAACGACTTGCCCATCTTCACATCCGCTTCTGTCGAAATGCCATCCACGAAGCCAAAAGCAAGTCCGCCACTGGTGATGTTCCACCCCACACTGTCGGTGAGCAGCGGATACCAATCCACCTGAATATACTCTTTCTCCTGTGCTTTCGCATATTGCGATGTGCCGAAAACCACAGCAAGCAGAGCCACTGCATATAAAATTCGTTTCATACTGCAAAGTTAATCAAAAAAATGTAAATTCGTGGCGATTTCATGTGGTGAGATTTGGTATTCTGAATCTAAATGTATAAATTTGCTGAATGAGAGATGTATTCACCTTATTATTAACCTTTTACCCAAATCGGTCATTAGGACGTGTAAGGATTTTATAGATTACTTCTTGCGGTCTTTCGGCTTTTATAAGATGCCTTTCACTTGTTTTTAATTCGTAATAGCTCGCTATCACTCATTAAAAGACAAGTAAAATCCATTCTTCTAAAATTCCGAAATACCACAAGACCTAATGACCGATTTGGGTTTAAACATCAAAATTATGGAAGCAAAGTTTTATAAATGTCCTATTTGCGGCAATGTGTTTGCCGTGATTGAAGATTCAGGCGTGGTGCCAGTGTGCTGCGGAAAACCAATGTTGCACCTCAACGCTATGCAGACCGACGGCGCGGCAGAGAAACACGTGCCGGTAGTCACTCGCCAAGAAGATGGCAAACTCAAAATCACCGTCAGTTCAGTGCCCCACCCCATGACTCCAGAGCATCACATCTGCTTCGTGGCTGTGGAATCGTGCTGCGGACTGAAAATCATTCACCTCGACCCAGCCAAGCCAGCAGAAGCCGTGTATTGCGACTGCGGCGAGAAAGTGAAGGCAGTGTATGAATACTGCAACCTGCACGGCCTGTGGAAATCCACCGAAATCCCCACCCGCGAATAGCCCCAATCACGAATAATCCCAACCCAAGACCCGACTCCCCACCGCAGCCGGGTCTTTTTTTCAGAGCACCTGAAACACCCGAAACACCTGAAACACCCGAAACACCCGAAACACCTGAAACACCCGAAACACCTGAAACACCCGAAACACCCGAAAAACCGATTGAGAATTTAGACGTTAGATGTTAGACATCAGATGTTTTGATTGTGTAACGCGAAGATAACAGTCAGACAGGGCACACACAATGCCAAAAAGGGGGTAAACCACACTTTGCTCACACATAAACCCAAATCGGTCATTAGGCCGTATGAGGATTTTTTAGATTACTTCTTGCGGTCTTACGGCTTTTATAAGATGCCTTTTACTTGTTTTTAATTCGTAATAGCTCGCTATCACTCATTAAAAGACAAGCAAAATTCATTCTTCTAAAACTCCGAAATACCACAAGCCCTAATGACCGATTTGGGTTTATTTCTCACACAGATTCAACAAAAAAACATTCGAGCAATTCGTGGTAAAAAAATCAGCCACAAATTACCACAAACAACCCACCAACAGAAAACACCAATTTAATCCATTCAAACCCAATTAACAATTTTAATTATAAAGGAATATGGGTTAAAGAATGTCGCTAAAGACCGCGTGGTATATGCTACAGAAGATACGCACGCTGTACAAGCAGGATGACGCAACAGCGTTAAGCGGGATTGTGGAGTGCGACGAGGTGTATATCGGCGGAAAGGAGAAATGGAAGCACAAGAGTATGCGCACACCACGCACGCAAGGTCGCAGCACTAAGACCAAAACGCCTGTGTTCGGAATGATGGAGCGCAGTTACATCATTGACCGAAACGGAAATGAGGTTCCGATGTCATATGTCCGTGCGATTATTGTCAGCAAGACAGATAAGGCAACTCTGCAACCTATCATCGGGCAGTTTGTGGAGGAGGGTTCCCATGTGATTACTGACGAGTTGAGTGCGTACAAGGGACTGGAGCAACTGGGTTACGGGCATTCAGTTGTCGCCCACGGTGCAGAGGAGTACGCCAATGGTGATGTTTTCACCAACGGCATTGAGGGGTTCTGGTGCCATTTCAGAAGAATGATTGACGGTTGCTACCACAACGTGAGCGATGAGCACCTGCAAGCGTATATAGACGAGGCATGCTACCGATGGAACACAAGAAAAGCATCCCAGTCGGAACGCTTCTGTGATATGTTCAACAAGTCTATCGGACTCATAATCTGGAGGTCCCTGGTTCAAGCCCAGGCTGGTCCACGCTAATAATCAAGCACTTACAGAGTTCCTGTAGGTACTTTTTCTTTTACGGGTAAGCTTCAGGTGACCTTTTTGAAGTGAAACTCTGTAATGGTGACCTTTTGAAATTTCATGGGATTGCAGAAAATTTTTATAGATTTTTATCCTATTGTGAACTTGATATTGCGGAATGTGATGCACATTTTTATCAAAACATCCCCTACAAACATCATTCTACAATCTATTTTCACGTTCAAAATGAGGAAAGTCACTTAAACATAAGAGATTATCAAGGAAAAGATGTAACTTTGCAAATGGAGAGAATCAACTCTTTCCAAGACATTTGAAATAAAAGGAGCGTTATGCTACTCTTGTAAGTGCGAAGCCTGAGAAACTGAAACACAAAATCAACAAGAATTGGCATGGCAGTTTCCACGTTATAGCGTGAGCTGCTTAACCATATCTGTTGATTAAGGTTTTCTCAGGGCCTGCACTTTAAGACATGGTTATTGGCAGTGCCACGCTTCGTGGTTTTAGAGCATTACATAGATGGAAATTTAAAATAACAAGTATATGAAAAAAGTCATTATTATCTTTTTGGTATTCTTTTATGCCATCGTATCTTTTGCACAAAGTGAAAGTGCTAAACCCTCCTTTGGAGTAAAATTGGATTTTGGAGTAAAATTGGATAGAGAAGTGGCTGTAGCCAAAATAGAAAAAGAAACCTATCAAGACGTTATTGTTGAGTTAAGGTCAGTAGATTTAGGAGACTTATTCACAGAAGGCGTTAAGATAATTGTCAAAGATGCTAAAACAGGGAAAAAACTGTATAGTAAGCGTTTTTCAAAGTCATACCTCTATGCATTTTCAGATGGTACTATTCAAGTAGGAAAAGGAAATGCATTAACTCAGCTTACATTATATAAGTCAAAAGAATACAGCGTCTGGTTAATGGAGATAAGAAAAAATGGTATTTACTAAAAAATGATTATGTATCCTCACGATAATATATTCAACATTTATTACAATATAGGCAAACGAACTCCGTTCTTGGTAAAGCGGTGTGAGTTAGGGCTGGCACGGGCGTCAAGCGAAGAAAGGCGTATAGACCCAAATCGGGATAGAATTTTTTTAGTTGAAACCGTAAAACCACGTGGTAAATACGGCAAAGCTTATGGAAAGTGCTTTGTGGATGGTAAGCCGGATGATAGTTATAGGCAGGAGTGCTATCCAAATATCAAAGATGAGGAAATTCCCTGTGCTGGATGTGGCGAGTGGGTTTTGATAGATGTTCCAGGAGTGTCACTTGACGATATATTTCCAATTCATAAGGCAAAAGATATTCTTATGTTTGGAAAATATAAAGGAAAATCTTTCAGTGAGATTTACAAAATAGATTACCAATATCTTCATTGGTTAGAAACAACTGATAGATTTTTCAAAATTGATTTTGAAGAGCTTAAACAATTGTACCCTAATGTGGAAAACCCTTCGAATGTGCCTATAACAGAAAAGATAATTGACTTTGGAAAATACAAAGGAAAGAAATTCGGTGATATAAAAGATGATACAGCTTATCTTGAATGGTTTGTTTCTATAGGGAAAATATCCATTGAGGAATTTAAGTTATTAACTACTAAACTATTAAATATAAAATGAAGAAAATTTTTTGCACTCTTCTTGTATTGGTGCTTTCTGTTTTTTCTGTCAATGCACAATCTCAAAATTCACAAGAGAAAATGCAAACACTTGTTCAGAGAGTTGATTCTCTTGAGCATGAATTGTCGTATCTAAATTTAACTTACGAATTAAGCACACTTAATTCCGATATGACATTGTTTTCAAACGCAATAGATATAAAATCGCTTGAAATTCAGTTAAACCTTTATAATAGGAATTTCAATTCCCAATTAGGTTATGCATATCAACAATATTATAAATTATGTCAGAAGAAAAAACAATCAATTTCTGAACTCATTGAAGCTAAGAAAACGTTTTTCGTCCTCAAAGTTATAACGTATCCTTTTTCCGAAAGTGAAATGAATGCGTTAAAGGCAAGTTATAATGTAATTGATAATGCATATGAATCAATAGAAAGCTCTATGGAGTTATTGAAAATCGTTGTGGACGCATATAACAATTCATTGTAGCAGTTTGCAAAAATCTAAAAAAGCGATTAATCTCATTGCAGGGAGAGAATTTGTCGCAATTTACAGATAAATACCTCCTCGTCCACGTTCAATTTTCCAATCATATAATCCATTAGCGACATCGACAACCTCCTTGTAGGTCTGCTGATGTTTTAGGGCTCAGAGGAAAATTACTGGGGGCAATGATTATGCATTGTTGCCGAATCGTGAATGGAATCAAATTGCGTCACAGCGTAGGGATATGCCTTCGGCATGTTTCGACGCAAACAGCAAAGTGTCAGCGCATTGGAGACAAAGGCATAATCTATCCCCAGGAATTTTCCGCTGAACCGATTCTTTCTTCGCTATGCTGCGAAAGCGCTTGCGCGATGACGAACCGGGCGGTTCGAACCCTTACAACTACACAAAAAAAGACCCGACTTTGTTAGTCGAGTCTCTTGGGTTGTGGGCGTTGACGGATTCGAACCGCCGACCCTCTGC
>SAMEA104315421__coassemble_1384_pt1 | contig 12520 bp, 8 predicted proteins | sample SAMEA104315421__metabat2_high_PE_022 | metagenome-assembled genome bin SAMEA104315421 (sample SAMEA104315421) | gut metagenome | biome: Monkey gut; feature: monkey-associated habitat; material: faeces | place: China | collected 2013 | reverse complement strand
TGGCATCGCTAAAAGGCTGTTTTTTATGTTTTTGTTTCTGTGCCCCCAGTATTTATCCACTGAGCCCAATAATGATGGGCTAATAGTGGGCGATACATAGGAAAAGGCAACCCTGTCATCACGACAGGATTGCCTTTTAACGTAAATAGTCAGTTGTTCTATTTAATTTATATTCGGATATTTCGTCAAGGTTTAATATGCACGTTTTGCTGTGCTGTGTGAGCCATCGGTGTAGGTGGTAATCACCACGTTCATGCCGCTGAATGGAGTGTCGGACTTCTGACCCAGCATGTTCACGTATTGCACACGAACTGGGGTTTTGGTCTCTGCCACGAAGTCGAAGAGTCCGGTTGGGGTGTTTTCTTCGAACGACACTGTGATAGTGGCTTCACCGATGTAGTATTCCTTTGCCAAAATTGGAGTGGTGGCTCTTGCTCTTGCCGAAGTGTTGCTTGCTTCAGGCTTTGCGTAGAGGCGCACGATGTAAGTCACATCGAGGTTGCCATCTTCTGACACGTCGCTTGCACCAAAGGTGTCGTAAACGTGAATCGACTTGCTGTCGATTTGCTCTGGATAGAAGCCAACGCCTGGACGACCCACCAACTCAAATTCTTGCATATTGTTGTGGTTCTGGTCAATGGATGGGTTACCCTCGTCGTCAGAGTTCATCACGATTGGGTGAGTGTCTTGTTGGAGGCGAGCCATATATTGAGGCACGATTTCCATTGCTCGATCGGTTTGACGCCAAACGCGATACTTCACAATTTCGTAATTATCGGTACCATCGGCAGTAATCTTCAGATCGGTTTGATAGTATCTGCCCTTCTTGCCATTTGAGGTGAACACATATTCGCTCATCACCTTGTCGTTCACATCCACGCTTGCTTTGAGTTTGTAGGTGGTGTTGATTGGTGAGCCGTAGGTGTTGTAAGTACCGTCTGCACGGTAAGTCTTGATCACTGGTACATAATCGTTTTTACCCACCTTTGCAGATGCGTCGTGAATTTGAGGAATTTCGGTGTGGCTTACGTTTTGCTTAAACGAGCCATTTTCGTAAATGGCGTAGTTCCAACTTGGGAGGCGTTGAGCCAAACCCACTTCCTCCGATTCGCTTTGCTCTTTGTTTCGAATCTTACCCACACTATACTCGGCAATTCTGCGGTCCTGGTCGAGTGTGAATTGGATAGCAGGACTTGCGTCGTGCTCGCCTTTATGGATACGAGTAGAACATACGTTATCGTTCTCCACATCTTCAAGCGTGATAGCCTTGTCGGTAAGATCAGGGGTGGTCTTGTGTACCTTGATGGTGCTGAACGCGCTGTGAAGTTCTGGCTGAGTAGAGTGGTTCAAGTTAGAGAACGAAGCCTTGTATTCGTAGCTTGCAGGGTGCTCGTTTGTGGCTGTAGAAGCGCAGAACTCATCGTTGAACGAGTTGATGTTGAAGCCATTGAAATCAATTTCGTTTGTCGTGTTGTCGGTGTAACTGCTATTGGTTTTCAATGAATATGTGGCTCCTGTAAGATTTGTCTTAGGAGTTGCTTCGTTTTCCTGATAGAAGAAACTCAAATTATACTTGTAGTCCAAGAAATAGTAGTAACTCGGAATGATCCATCCTTCTTTTTCTTTACGCTGGTCAACGCTGATAATTTCAAGTTCGGCAATTTTTTTTGGTTCGCTATTGCGGTCCACATCGTAGCGGTAGAAAGCGAGTTTAGAGCCAGCTTGCAAGTTACCATACTTCACATGGGTGTTCACCAAATTGTGGTCGATGGTGATGAGGTTTTTGTATTGATTGGTTTCGGTTGCCAAATCGTAGTCAGATGTAGAGGTGGTACCAATGCTCAATCGCAAACCTTCATCAGGGTCAAGACCTGGGATAAACACCTTGTCGTCGTTAGAATATGCTTCTTTGTAGTTGATAAACAGCGCATCGGTTGGTTGACCCGATACCACATAAGTGATTTCGCGACCTTCAAGACCTTGCTTCTCGTTATAATTGTACTGGAATGTTTCACCAGGGGCGATTTCCACTTGATTGCCATTTGCATCAAGCAGAGGCTCCAAGCCACCGTCCTCAGCACGCACCCACACCTTGAATCGCTGATCAATCTCGTTGCCAGTAATTTCATTGAGTGTAGAAGTCCATTTCAGTTCCACAGTATATTCATCGCCAGCAGCAGGAGTGGCTGTGGCTTTTAGTTGAATACCATAAAGACCTAATGATGGTGCATGGCTCTTGTGATAATTGGTGTAAGTGAAATTAGAGCTGCCTTGTTTATCACGCTTGTTCCAGTACCAAAGACGGTAGTCTGGAATGGTGACAATCAAATCCGTCACATCAAACTTCTTGGTACCTTTGGCTCCCATCATGCAGAAGTAGTGCTCTTGGGTAGGCACGGAGCTACAGTCATGCTCCACTTTGAAAATATCTCCATCCACCAATTTGGTGTAGAAGTTTTCTACCACCTGACCACCACTCACAGCCACAGGACTATACTCTTCAAACATACCATTGAATGGGGCAAATTCACGAATTGTTTGACCATTATACTGGTCAACCCACATACGTCCACGCCCTTTAGACATGAAGAATAGGCGGTTGGCATTACCTGACAGACGATAAACAGCACCCGGATTTTTATTTTTTTCAGTAGCTGGCATATATATACCATCAGTCAGAATCTGAACAGACTCAATTGCTTCGGTAATATAATTAAGGGTCTCTGTATTACTCAAATTTTGTCCATCTCTTGGCTTCCAATTATCTTTCACCTTAACCAAAAGTGTGGTGTAGCCTTCCTCGTTTGGCTTATAGTTGCCAACTGGAATGCCGTAGGCTTTATTGATAGCGTCATTGTCTTTCACATTGTAATCAATAGTGCCCTCTCTTTTGCCATCAGCGGTGTAGCCGCATTGCCAAATGCCTGGGATTTCTTTGTTGGTGTACACCTCTTTGAGCAGCGCCATGATTTGGCGAGGATCTGTCGCTGGATCCGCTAAATTCGAGGTCTCGGTGCCACCATTAGCGTTTGTCCATGTGTAAGTTCTGCCTTCATAAAACGACTTTGGCTTTACGACAGGCTGTGCATTCAACGTGGCAGATAAGAATGCCACGGCTGCAAGCGCGAACATAAGGTTGAAAATTTTTCTCATAATAGATATAAAAGTTAAAGTTGTTAATTGTTGTTTTATTTTTTTTCTAAATCATCTATTTTCCAAAACAGTTGCTTGATGTAGATTTCAGTTTGTATTCTGACTTTAATTTTTTTCCTATGAAATCTCTAATTATCAAAGATAATTACTGTTTTTCGGGTCGATAATTTCGTTCTCGCCACAAATTTACGCAGGTAATCTCATCCAAAAAAATCCATTTTTGCCACCCACCACTCCGTTCAAATTATTTAACAATTTGTTACAGAAATTCAGACTTCAAACCTGTCGGCTGGTTTTGCCGATGTGTGGGAAATGTCGTATTTTTGTGGTCAGATTTCTGCACGAGAATGAACCGCGAAATATTCCATATTGCCATTCCGGCTATCGTTACGAATGTCACGATTCCGCTGCTGGGGCTGCTCGACACGGCTATCGCTGGACACCTGCCGGGCGGCAGCGGTGCCACGTTTATCAGTGCGGTGGCGGTGGGGGCAATGATGTTCAACCTCATTTACTGGAATTTCGGCTTCCTGCGCATGGGCACTTCGGGTCTCACGGCACAGGCCTACGGCAGCGGCGACAAAGCCGGAACCGTGGCTGTGCTCCAACACGCCATGGCACTCGGATTTCTGATTTCCGTTGGTATCATCGTGCTTCAGTGGCCTCTGCAATGGGTCACGCTGCTGGCTATCGGCCCGAGCGACACGGTGCGGCAGTTGGCACTCACCTATTTCTACATTGGTGTGTGGGGTGCTCCGCCCACGCTGGTGATGATGGGTATCAAGGGGTGGCTACTGGGAATGCAGGATTCGCGCAGCCCAATGGTGATTTCCATTGCCGTGAATGTGCTCAACATCGTGCTATCGGTGATAGCCGTGTTTGCGCTTGGATTGGGTTTCACTGGCATCATTGTGGGTACGGTGCTTGCCGAGTGGATAGGGCTTGCCTACTCGCTGTGGATGCTGAGGCGCAAATATCGATCGCATGTGGCGGCGATGGACTGGCGCAAGGCGTTCGGTTTCAAGGGGTCGGCACGATTTTTCAAGGTTAATTCGCACATATTCATACGCAGCACGCTCATGATGCTCCAGGCATTGTTTTTCACGGCGGCTGGCGCACGCAGCGGCGATATGACGCTGGCTGTGAACACGCTCATTCTGCAAATGGCTATCCTTTTCTCCTACTTCATGGACGGCATCGCCTTTGCTGGCGAAGCCATTGCCGGCAAGTATTACGGCCGTGGCGATGTGGCGGCGGAGCATAGTTGCGTGTGGCACCTGTTTGGCTGGGCTGGAGCGTTTACCGCCATTTGCACGCTGCTGTATGCCATTTTTCCCGAACAGATTTTCACGGTGCTTACCAACGACCATTCCGTGGTGAGCGCAGCCCTCGATTTCCGCTGGTGGTGCGCTGTGATTCCCGTTGCCGGCATGGCGGCATTTGTGTGGGACGGTGTGTTTATCGGACTCACCCGCACTCGCGAAATGATGGCAGCGGTGGGCATCGCTTTGGCGGCGTTTTTCCTCACATTCGCCGTAGTGCCCACCTCAATGGGCAACCACGGCTTGTGGCTCGCCTACATCGCATTCCTCGCCACCCGCTCCCTCGTCCAAACCGCCCAATACCTAAAATAAAAGTCAACAAGACAACGAGTCAACGAGTCAACAAGACAACAAGTCAACGAGTCAACAAGTTTCCGAGCGCTCCGAGTGCTCCGAGTGCTCCAATTATCCAGGCACCCACAAAATTCCGTGAGATTTCCCACCCACAAAAGCAAAACTTAGAGTGAGATCTGTGAGATCCGTGTGAGCCTCCCCACAAAATTCCGTGAGATTTCCCACCCTCAAAAGCAAAACCTGTGAGAGTGAGATCCGTGTGAGCCCCCCCCCCACAAAGCGGAGTTTGAATTAGCGGAGTTTGTTGCGCTGGAAGTGGCGCATAGCGTAGCCGAAATAGCCTGCCACACCCACGGCGTTGATGGCTACGGTGGTCCAGAACGCAGCCGAATAGCCCAACCAGTCGGCCACCACACCACCGATAAGACAACCCACACCCATACCAATATCCCACGAAATGAGAATGGTGGAGTTGGCTGTGCCTCGCTGGTCGTTGGTTCCGAGGTTGATGGTCATATTCTGGTAAGCCGGCCACAGGTGACCGTTGCCAAGTCCGATGAGCACGGCAGAACCGTAATAGCCAATGGCGTTAGGCACAGCAATAAACAGGGTGTAGCCCACAAGCGATATGAGCATTCCATAGCCAGCATTGTGGGTGAGTCGGCCTTCGCGCAGTGCTTTCGCGCCTTGCAGACGCGACGAAATCAGTCCCACCGCCAATATCAAGAACCATGCGCCTGTGCCAGCGGTGATGTGCATCACCTCTTTACCGTAGATGGCAAGGTAGTTGCTCAACACACCAAAACAGAAGCCGAAGCACACCATATTCGCCGCCAACGCCCAACCTTTGAGCAAGAAGAAGCGGTCGAGCGACACGGTGCGGCCAGTTTTGTTGATGGGGCGTGGTTTGAGTTTGAGTGTGGAGTCCACGGCAAGCCCTACGCCAGCAATCGCCAAGGCGAGAATAAATATCATGTCGAAACTGTCGGTGAGTTCATAGAGAAAAATGCCCACCGATGGCGCTATCGCCATACCGAGGTTATTGCTCAATCCGTAGTAGCCGATACCCTCGTTACGACGCGACGACGGCAGCACATCGATAGCCACCGTGCTGTTGGCGACCGTGATAGCCCCGAACGGGCCACCATGCAGCGTGCGCACTATGGCGAAGAGCAGCAGCGTGCCTGCCATAAGGTAACCGGCAAAGAATATGAAAAACACGAAGAAAGTGACCATCAGCACCTTCTTTCGTTGAAAATTATCGACCATAAAGCCGCTGAATGGGCGAAACAGCATGGCAGTGACCGAGTAGCCGCTCAGCACCAGCCCAATCATGTCTTTCGTGGCATGGAAATGTTCGCTCAAATAAAGGGGCAGCAAAGGCGTGAGCAGATAGAAGGCGAAGAAAAGCGTGAAATTGGCAATCATCACCTTGCAGTAATTCCTATTCCAAAGTTTCTCTGTGTTAGCAGTCATCCCCATCAAAATTTAAAAGCCAAAAAATATCCATTCCCACGCGCGTGGGAATAAAAATCCCTCTCGGATAGGTCTTTACACCCTATGCCCAATCAGGGTGGCGCTGGTGGCTTTCTCCACCACGCACATCACGCGGTCGCCCACCTTGGTATCGCCAGCAGGGAACACAATCACCTTGTTTTGCTGTGTGCGGCCAAACATATCGTCTTTCGAGCGTTTGCTGTAGCCTTCCACCAGCACCTCAAAGGTTTTGCCCACATCGTTGCGGTTGCTGCACAGCGACAGTTCATTTTGCAACGCAATCATACGGTTGAGGCGGTCGATTTTCACCTCCTCGCTCACATTGTCGGGCAGATGCTTGGCGGCGAATGTGCCAGGACGCTCGCTGTATTTAAACATAAACGACGAGTCGAAGCCCACTTCGCGCATCAGCGAGAGCGTCTCCTCGAAGTCTTCCTCCGTCTCGTTGTGGAAACCAGTGAACATATCGCTCGAAATGCCGCAGTCGGGCATCGCTTCACGGATTTTCGCAATTCGGTCGAGATACCATTCGCGGGTGTATTTGCGGTTCATAAGTTTCAAAATCTTGTTGCTGCCGCTCTGCACTGGCAGGTGAATGTGGTTGCAGATGTTGGCGTGCGATGCCATGGTGGCAATGATTTCGTCGCTCAAGTCCTCTGGATTGCTGGTGGTGAAGCGCACACGCATTTCAGGCGCTGCCTCAGCCACAAGTGCGAGCAGCGCAGCCATATCCACAGGTTCACCGCCGTCGGCAGGTTTAAAGAGGTAGCTGTTCACGTTCTGACCGAGCAAAATCACCTCCTTGAAACCCTTGTTTTGCAGGTCGCGCAATTCGTTGAGAATGCTCTCAGGCTCACGGCTGCGTTCACGGCCACGGGTGTAAGGCACGATGCAGTAGGTGCAGAAGTTGTTGCAGCCACGCATGATGCTGATGTAGCCGCTCACCTTGTTGCCGCTGATGCGCTGTGGAATGATGTCGCGATAGGTTTCGGTGGTCGAGAGTGTGGTTTCGATGGCTTTCTCGCCGGCTTCAGCACTGGCGATGAGGTTGGGCAGTTCCAAGTAGGAGTCGGGACCAGCCACGATGTCAACGTCGTACTCGTTGATTAGCACTTCCTTCAGACGCTCAGCCATGCAGCCGATAACGCCCACAATCAGGCGACGCTTGCGATTGCGGCGCAAGGCATTGAGTTGGTTGAGGCGAGAGAATATTTTTTGCTCGGCGTTGTCGCGAATCGAGCAGGTGTTGATAAAGATGGCGTCGGCAGCATCAAGCGTGTCGGTGGTGTCGTAGCCAGCCATTTTCATCACCGAAGCCACCACTTCGCTGTCAGCCACATTCATCTGGCAGCCGTATGTTTCGATAAACAGTTTCTTTGAAAATTCTCCCTGATTGTCGTAACTCAACTTCATGTCCATATCGTAAAGTGCTTATATTATCGTCAATAAAAAACTCACGCACAACATGCGCGCGAACCACAATGCAAAATTACATTTATTTCTCCTAACCACCAAATCCACCCATGCTCAGACGCAGTCCACTCAAGCCACTACCGATATAATTTGCTGATAGCAAATAGCGGAACTATGGTCACTTGGCGCTCCTCGCCATTGTCTTGCTCATCGATGTAGGTGATTTTTCCGAAGTTCTCTGCCGAGCATCTTACAGCCGAGTGCAACTTCTTTTCACGCATAAACACCCACAGGCTCTTCATGCCTCCTTGCACATTTGCCTTCACTTCCACTGGCAGAACTTTATTGCCAAAAGATTCGATGTAGTCAACCTCTGCCAACGAACTCTTCGCCTCTCTTGCCCAGTAATACAATTCATGGCGCAAATTTGCCGTTTTGTAGGCAAGAAGTTCTGTTCCTGCCACTTGTTCGGCAATTGAGCCTTTATTAACGAGGTCGGTGGCATTGGCGGTCAAAATTTGTGCAGTGATGTCTGAGATGTCGCCCAATGCCATATTGAGAGTTCGCAACAACAATCCACAGTCAAGAAATATCACTTTGCGCTTATTGGCATTGATTTCGCTTCCAAGTGGCAATCCATTGGCTGATGTATGCGTCACTGGTATCAAAATACCAGCACGATAAAGCAAATCGAGTGCTTGTTTCACAGCATGAGTTTTGTATCCACCCACATCCGCATACACAAATTTCTTGCCACATTGAACAGCGGCACTGTGCAGAACGCTACGGAGCAAATCGGGGTCAACCTTACTCTTATACTTCGGAAAGTCGTCTTCATACGACACGATAATGTCGTCTTGCACTTCCTGACACTGCGAATAGTTGTGAGTAGCCACCCATTTCACCACCACTTCGGGCATTCCACCTATCATCATGTAGGTGCGATAGTGCTCTAATATGGTTTTGTAGAGCGGTTCTGGCAGGGGGTGCTCTGCCGACGCGCTGTCTCTCGCCTTTAGCAATGCATCAAATCCGCAAGCCGACTCAAACTCGTCGAAACTCAACGGACGCATAAACATGGAGTGGATACGCCCCACGCCAAAAGTTGGAAGGTCGTCTAATGCGAACTCCAGTAAAGAACCTGCCGCAATCACATGCAGTTTGGGCATATCCTCTTTGAAAAAGCGTAGTGCCATGATGGCTTTCGGGCACTCCTGCACTTCGTCAAGAAACAATAGCGTTTTGCCAGGAATAATATCAATGCCTATCAATGCCGACAACTGGCTAACGATTCGGCCAGCATCAAGGTCGGCTTCAAAAACCTGCTTATAAATTGGAGATTTTTCAAAATTAATCTCCGCGTAGTTTTGGAATAGTCGGCCCAAATGCTTGACAGAACTGGATTTTCCCACCTGTCGAGCACCACGCAGAAGGATTGGCTTGTGGTCTGCCCTTTTTGCCCATTCTTCAAGGTACTTGTCTATGATTCTTTTTAGATACATGCTAATATATTGTGTTTTAGGCTACAAAGTTACTAAAATTAAAAAATACAAACAAATAATTGGGCAATTTTTTGAAAAATACAAACAAATAATTGGGGCAAAAATTGAAAAATACAAAGATATAATTGGGCGGTTTTTTGAAAAATACAAAGATATAATCAGTTTTTCACTTTGCGGACGAGGGTGCGGAAAGCGAAACCGATGTGGCGAATGGTGGTGGCCACGGTGCCGTAGTAGTGGCACATGATGTGGTAGCGCTCTTTCAGCGAAGCCTTGTGATGCTTGTCGGTCAAGCCGTCGGTGAGGAAACTCACAATGGGGGCATCGCCCACATAGGCGTTGTGGTCCGACTGCTGGAGCACACGAATGCACCAATCGTAGTCGGCACTGAAGCGATAGGCGAGGTTGTATTGCGGAGCAATGTCGCGGCGTGCAGCAAACGCCTGATGGCACACCAGCATACCGTGCTTAAAACTGTCGGCAGTAAGCACCGCAGGGGCTGTGAGGTGGCGCATACCCACCACTTTGCGCTCGGCGTTCACCACTTGGGTCTGACCGTAAATCACACCCGGATTGCTCCCTGCCACGGCTGCCATACGCGCAAGCGAGTCGGCAGCGGCAAACGCGTCGCCAGCGTTCATCCATATCAGATATTTTCCTTTGGCAAGGCGAATGGCCTTGTTCATAGCGTCGTAGAGTCCCTTGTCACGCTCGCTCACGATGCGAGTGCCGGCAATGCCAGCCTCGTTCACCATGCGCAGGGTATCGTCGGTCGAAGCGCCGTCCACCACCAGATATTCATAGTCGGTGCACGATTGTTCCTTCACACTCTTCAGCGTGGGCGCAATCACCCCAGCCGCATTCCACGTAACAGTAATCACAGAAAATAATACTTCCATATCATTCATTTATTTCGCAAATGAGGGGGCGAGATGGTGTGGTTTCGCCTTCATTTGGAGAATTTCTTACGCAAAAATAGCAATAAAATTTGTGAAACATTTGCATTTTGGCGTTAATTTGTTTTTCGCCGTGGGCTGAGGTTGAAAATAATATTGTAATTTTGCGTAAAATAAGGCGTGTAAGCCAATCGTGGCATCCGCTGCCGATTGCGTTTACACGCTCTCCGATTTTTAGACTAAAACAAGAAATTATGGCATCAAAACTTTGGGAAAAAAACATACAGGTTGACCACGATGTGGAAACCTACACCGTGGGATGCGACCGTGAAATGGATCTCTATTTGGCTCGCTACGACGTGCTTGGCTCGATCGCCCACATCACTATGCTGCAAACCATCAATTTGCTCTCCGCCGACGAGCTTTCCCAGCTCACCGCTGCCCTGCGCGAGATTTACGCCGAGATTGAGGCTGGCAAATTCGTGATTGAAGACGGCATTGAGGATGTGCACTCGCAAGTGGAACTGATGCTCACGCGTCGCCTTGGCGATGTGGGCAAGAAAATCCACTCTGGCCGCTCGCGCAACGACCAAGTGCTCGTGGACCTTCGCCTTTTTATCCGCAGCGAGATTGAAGATGTGGTGCATCACATCACCACGCTTTTCCACACACTTCAGGCGCAGAGCGAGCGTTATAAGGATGTGTTGATGCCGGGCTACACCCACTTGCAGGTGGCTATGCCGTCGTCGTTCGGACTGTGGTTTGGGGCCTATGCCGAATCGCTTGCCGACGACTTGGTGGTGCTCCGTGCCGCCTACGATGTGAACAACCGCAATCCGCTGGGCTCTGCCGCTGGCTACGGCTCGTCGTTCCCCCTCAACCGCGAACTCACCACGCAGTTGCTCGGATTTGCGTCGGTCGACTACAATGTGGTGTACGCCCAGATGGGACGTGGCAAGACCGAGCGAATCGTGGCAGCCGCCATCGCCAACATTGCCGCCACCATTTCAAAACTGGCGTTCGACGCATGTATGTTTAATTCGCAAAACTTCGCGTTCATCAAACTCCCCGACGAGTTCACCACCGGTTCATCGATTATGCCGCACAAGAAAAATCCCGATGTGTTTGAATTGACGCGCGCACGCTGCAACCGCCTGGAGGCACTGCCATTCCAAATCACAATGGTCACCAACAATCTGCCTGTGGGCTATTTCCGTGACTTGCAACTCACCAAAGAGGATTTCCTACCAGCGTTTGATGAAATCAAGGCTATTCTCTCGATGGTCAACGCCATGATGAGCCAAGTGAAAGTGAACGAGCATATCCTCGACGATGCGCGCTACGACCTCATGTTCAGCGTGGAGGAGGTGAACCGCCTCGCAGCCGCTGGCGTGCCGTTCCGTGATGCCTATAAGAAAGTGGGACTCGACATCGAGGCTGGCAAGTTCACCCCAGTGAAGAAGGTGCACCACACCCACGAGGGATCTATCGGCAACCTCTGCAACGACCGCATCGCCGCTCTCTACCAGCGCACGCTCGATGGCTTCGATTTCGAAACCTACCACAAGGCGTTCAGCCACCTGCTCGGCAGATAACGGCAACGCTGGGAGCGAATATTCGTCAAAGCCACAAACAAATTTTGATTTACAATAATGAAATAACCGATGATAAAGAAAACGCTTTTACTGATTATGCTTTTGGGTGTGTTTGCCAGTTGCAACCACATCGACAACAAGGTGCTTCCCTCCTACACCGTGCGCATCGACTTGGGCACATACGGCGTGTGGAACACCTACGGCGTGACTGGCGTGGGCGATTACCGCATCTTCAGCCGCGACAAGCAGTTGCCAGCCAATTTCCCCTACAACGCCAACACATTCACCGGCTTTGGCGGCGTGCTGCTCATCATGGGGCTCGACACATCCACTGGCTCGTATGCGCCACTGGCGTTCGACGCTGCCTGTCCTGTGGAGCGCAGACCAGAATACACGCTCACCATCGACCCCACCACATTCGATGCCATTTGCCCCAAATGCGGCTCGCACTACAACGTGCTCAATGGCGCTGGCGGACCGCTCTCAGGCACAGCACTTAGCCAAAAAGTGGGGCTCCAACCCTACAAATGCCGCCAATCAGTGAACGGAGGTTACATCATCACCTCATACTAACCGCAGATTTTTGTTTTTCAAATATTTGTCAAAACAAAAAAATTGCATTACCTTTGCACCGCATTTGTTTACCGCAATAGCTGCTCGGATGGTGGAATCGGTAGACACGAGGGACTTAAAATCCCTTGGCCTTTAGGCTGTGCGGGTTCAAGTCCCGCTCCGAGTACCCACATAGGCTGTTAATTGATTGATTAACAGCCTATTTTATTTGGGGCTCACACAGATCTCACAGATCCCACAGGTTTTGCTTTTGAGGGTGTTAAATCTCACAGAGG
>SAMEA104315421__coassemble_1215_pt1 | contig 14590 bp, 10 predicted proteins | sample SAMEA104315421__metabat2_high_PE_022 | metagenome-assembled genome bin SAMEA104315421 (sample SAMEA104315421) | gut metagenome | biome: Monkey gut; feature: monkey-associated habitat; material: faeces | place: China | collected 2013 | reverse complement strand
ATAGCCCTATCATGCGCCGCCTTCTTCGTATTCAAAAAAATCAAATGGTTCTAATCCCAGTACCATTTTGTGGAAAATAAGCAAAAAAAATCACCTGCGCGCAGGTGATTTTTTTTAGTGTGTGGGGATTAAAGGGTTATCTGTAGATTTTTTTGATAACTTTTGATGTGCCGTCGGTGTAGTGGGTAACGACGATGTTTAGTCCGCTGAATGGGCGAGTGCTCACTCTACCAGCGATGTCGGTGTAGGTGACGCATTGCATAGGCTTGTCGCCAAGTTCGTTTTCAAGCACGTCGGTGGCAAGTCCACCCAATTCGGGATATTCAATATCGAGGAAGAAAGTGGCTTTATACTTCTCTGGGTGTGCAAGTGCTACACCGTTGAGCGCATCGCCACGCAAATCGTAATCGTAGCAGATGTTGTCGGGTGCACCGATTGGAGCGCCAGTGAGTTCGGTATCGGAAACATATACTTTCAGCACCACAAATTCACCTCTCGCATCTGTGAACTTGAAGTTTCCAACATTGTTGAACCAGTCTTTTATGTAATCGAAGTTGGTGATTTGAGATGTGCTTGTCATATTGCTGTTGATAACAGGGAGTTTGGTGGCACCGTCTTTCACCGAGTGGAGAATTACGCCCTTTGTTTTGATATCGTCAGCATTGATGGGCTCTGCAATTCGCCAGTTGCTCACCTTGCTCACATCCAAACCGTCGGCTTCGAGTGTCTCGGCATCGGTAAGGGTAACAGATGTTTCGCGAGGCTTATTTCCCTCGTTGTTGTTGCCCAAGTATGTCTCGTAATGGTGAATGATGTATTCACCTACCTTTTTGCTGAGCATAGGTTCTACGCCCTCTGCTCCGGTCCATTGGGTTCGCAAGTAATAGATATAGAAATGCTTGCCCTTGTGGGAGAATTTTGCGAGGTCGGCTTTGACTTTGCGATAGTTGTTTGAGGCATCAATGCCAGGCAGATTGGGGTCGCCCTTGATTTCTGGTTCCTGTGGATAACCATAGTCTTCACCAATGTGTGGCGAATTGATGTTCAGCGCGTTAAGGTGCATATTATGCACGTGCACATCGCGAAGTTCAAGGTTTTGACTCAAATCGAGTTTGTGCAGCCAGTTGCCTTTTGCGAGTTGACGGCCAGCCCAACGCGATTTGTGCAACCAGAGCGACTTCAAATTTTTCAATCCCGAAAGGTCGAGTTGGTCGATATACATTGAGAATGCGTGGAGCACTTCAAGGTTAGGAAGTTGGTCGATTACCTCGGTTTGGAACGTGTTGTTGGGCAAACCGTTGTTTTCCTCATCGTAGCCATACACATTGTCGAAAATCAACAAACTCTTCAGTGCGGCATTGGCAGTTTTGTCGGCCTTGAGGTGTGTGAAATCAAAATCGTGCTCAAGTCGGAGTTCTGCAAGTTGCGTATTCTTTGTGATATCAAGAGATTTGAATTTTATATTGTTGCTCAAATTCAAGACCTTCAAATTTGGAAGAACAGAGGCATCGAAAGTGGTGAGGTTGTTGAAATCTAAATACACTTCTTCGAGTTTCTTGTTGTGCGAAAGGTCGGCACTTGAAATAGGTGTATAACTGTAGAATTGGCGCTTATCCGCATCTACTGAATAACTTGTGCCTTTGGCATTAAAGCCAAATCGCTCGCGGCTCATGTTCAGTTTCTTGATGTCGGTGTAATAGCCGATGCCAGTAATGTCGCTCACGCCAGAGAATGTGTATAATGGGTGCCCGTTGCTCACTTCTGATGTGTTTGTTTCCACACCATAAGTGCTCAAATCAATTTCCGTAAACTCATTCAATCCCTTAGGGCTGAAACCGTTTTCCGCTTTGTCAACAGGCAGCAGTACCAGTTTGAACGGATAGTCGTTCGTCACCGCCTTGAAACCAGTGGAAATAGCAAACATGTCATTAAAACTGCCGACTCCATCTGGGTTACCATTAATAATTGAGGGCCAGAATGGAAGTTTTGTATTGCTGTTTTGTGCTCTGGTGTACCAAACTCTGCTGCCACTCTTAGTCAAAATCCATTCAATGAAATAATTATCCTTGATTCCTTCGTATTTTGTGTAGTTGCTGTCGAATGATTTCAGCACCACGAAATCCCTATTTCTGTAAGCGATATCGCTGATGTTTGCTGAATGGAAATACCACAAGCCGTTTTCGCCCTTTTTGAAGAAATAACCTAAGCCGGCAAGGTCGCCAGTGGCATCTTCCTTATACTCGTAATTTTCCTTTTCGGCAGCGGTCATTTCTCTTATGCGAAGATTCTTCACCTTAATGGTTATGCCTGACTGACTGCCGAAGTCAAATCTGAGTTTTTCTCCTGTCTTACCCCAAGAGAGCGAATTGCGCTCATTGGCGATGATGGCTTTGAATGATTTGAAGGAAGAAGTAGCGTTCATCGTTCCGAAGAATTTAGAACGGGCTTCACTCCATGTGTTGCCAAAGAAAATCTGAAGGTTATTAATATCAGCAGAACTGGTGTAGTCGAACTCTACCACGCACAATGACGACGCAAGGTCGGAGGCAAGAGCCTTGGTATGGGCAAATGGGTCACCACCAGTTGTATTCAAGGTGTATTCGCCACTTGTCGCATCGTAAGAAGCCGACATTTGATTAGGATTTTCGATGTCGAGTTCCAATTTCGTACCAGTGAACACAGGCTCGCCGAGTGTGGCGGCCTCGTATTCATTGTTGGCCGCATCGAGAGCCGTGACGGCATACCAATAGTTGTCCGCCTTGTCGGTTGGCAGATCGTAAGAGTTGGTGTAAGCCACATCCTCCAAATACTCGCTATTGATGCCGTTTTGTGCAGTTGACGCATAAGGCATGGAGGTGGATTTTGGCACAGCGTAGATGGCGTAGCGGCACATTTTGTCGTTGCTCACAGCATCCCACGAGAGTTGTTTGCCATTCTTAACCAGGTTTCCGGGCTTTTTATAGTTAGCCTTCGCCTTCCAAGTCATGGCAGGTGGAATGGCCTTGTGGGTGTAGATGTTTTGCGCCACATAATTAGCAAACGTGCTTCCCCAACTACCTTCTTTCAAGCATTTGGCAGAGAAGAATATGCTGCCAGGGGCATTGTTGAGGGTATTGCTGCGGTTTGCACTTATTTGATACAGCATTTGGATATATGAGGCAGCGTTGCCAGGAGTAAGCACACTTGCGGATGTGTTGAAATGGCTTGCATAGTGGTGACGGCCAAACTGGTTAGCCACCTTACTCCACCACTGGGTAAGAGGGATGTAAGGAGCGTCTCTGTTGGTAGTGCTCCAATAAATTTGTGGTGAAATGTAATCAATGCTTTTATCTTCAAGCCACTGCACAGGGTCGCTAAATATGCCATTGTATTGCCAATCGCTCCCACGAGGGATTGGCTCTACACCGTGCTTCTTTGCCACAGCCGCATCAGAACAACTAACGCCTGCTGGCGAGATACCGAACGAGCAATCGGGGCGATGCTGCTGAACGGCTGCATAAACGGCTTTCACCATGCGGTTCACATTGTCGCGTCGCCAGTCGCCAAAATTGAGGTGGTTGGGATTGTTGTTCACATACTCCTGATAGTCGCCAGCGGTGTTGTCGGCGGGAATTTTGTCGGGATAGAAATAGTCGTCGAACACCAAACCGTCAACATTGTATTTGGTGATGATTTCTACACACACGTTCACAATTCGGTCGATTGTCCACTGCTGGGCAGGGTCGAGAATACTTTTTTCTCCATAGGTGAGCAAATGCTTGCGTGCTTCTGCATCCTTTGCATTGCTCCATGAGGCACCAGCCCATGGCTGTTTGGTGGTTGATAATGATGATGAATAGCGGTAGGGGTTGACCCACGCATCAATGCGCAAACCACGCTTGTGCGCCTCTTGCACTGCAAAAGCCAGAGGGTCCCAACCGGGGTCTTTGCCACGCGAGCCACTCAAGTAACTCGACCATGGTTCGTAACTTGATTTGTAGAATGCATCACACATAGGACGCACCTGAAAACAAACAGAATTGAGGTTTGCGGTTTTGCAAGCCTCTAAATAGGCAATCATGTCAGCCTTCATCTGGTCGGGGTTTCCGTAATGAACCGTTTTAGGCCAATCAATATTTTCAACTGTGGAAATCCAAACCGAGCGCATTTCGCGCTTTTGCGCATAGCCATCGGCGGCATTTGCCGAATTTGCCCCCCCCCACAAAGCAGGGCAAAACCAGCAAAGCCAATGCCATACGCCTAAAAAATTTGGCATTTTTAAAATAATTCATACTAAAAAATTTAATTAATAAATAAATTCGCTAATTAGTTTTGGAGGAGAAGCTTATGTATGGTATATAACAAATAATATTCATGTGCTCTGTGTCATACAGCACAAAACACTCATGCCACATCGGCTGACCTCTTTGGTTTTTAATTCAAAAGAAGCGAATCGAACAACTCATTTGTAAGAGTGTGGTTTCCGCAACTATTAAATTTCGTCCAAATTTATAAAGAATGATGGTGATGTGCAAATTTTTCAAAAATTTTCTTACAAAACACTACGGTTTTTAACATTACTCTCTTCAACACGCCAAACGGATAGCAAATTTCTAATATAGTTTATACCCCCGTTATAGAATAATTTCTTTTGTAGTGCTATGCCAAAACGCCATAGCGTAGGGACATGCCTTGGCATGTTTCACTGCAAACAGCAATGTATCAGCGCATTGGAAACATGCCTTCGGCGAAAGCACTGAAAAACCATAAAAATAGTAAATGAAGTAAAGAATTTGTGGAGGCTTGTAGCCGTTGGAAACGGCTGATTATGGTTAACTCCATGCAAGCGAATGAAGCTCCGCAGGAGCGAATGAGCGCAGCTTGGAGATAGTACCAAAAAGGGTATGAGCCTCGTAGAGGGTCGGTTATGGTCAAAACTATTGATGCTACCACGACCGACCGTCTCCGACGCTCGCCACTATATTTGGACCTGTCTCCAAGCTGCGCTCGCAAGCGAGCTTGCATGGAGTTAACCACAATATGCCGTTTCCAACGGCTCCTAAATCCCTCTTTTCGACTTTTTCAGTGCTTTCGATAATTCGTGTCCGCGACAAATAATTGATATTCAATATGGTATCACAATTATGGGCGGACGTGAAGTATCATGTCCCTACTGGGTTTGGTTTTTCGCTGAAGGCGAGCGGTTTTTTGTTTCAGTCCCCCCCAGTTTTTATTCACAGAACCCGATTGGGGGTTAATTTTTCATTAGCGCACAAAAAAATCCTGGCTGCTTTAAAAAAGCAGTCAGGATTTTTGGTTGGGGGTGCGCCTGAAAGGACTCGAACCTTCACGCCTTGCGACACTAGATCCTAAGTCTAGCGCGTCTACCAATTCCGCCACAAGCGCATATGATGTGGGTGCAAAGGTACAACATTTTTTTGGGGTTTACGGCAAGAATACTATAATTTTTTCCCTTGATTGTGTAATTTTAGTTTGCCTTTTTGTTATAACTTTGCATTGGTAAAAGTACTAAACTATTTCTATTCTATATGTCAATCGTGAAATGTAATGTGCCTGTGGTGGGAATGGCGTGCGCTGCCTGTGCGGCGAATATCGAGCGACGCTTGCGGCAACTTGACGGCGTGCGAGATGCGTCGGTGTCGCTCCCACTGAGAATGGCGCAAATAGAATACGACGACGATGCGATTTCACTTGCAGAAATCAATCGGGAAATCAACAAAATTGGGTTCAACCTGCTGATTGAGCCTCACACCGACGTTGAACAAGTGGAGAAGAAGCACTACGGCGCATTGGCAAGGCGTGTGGCTTGGGCTTGGGCAATAGCGGTGCTCACGATGGCTGTGTCGATGAATTGGATTCTCCTCCCCCAGCCCCTCAATGGATATGCGGCGATGGCTCTTGTGGCTATTGGCATGGTGGCGTGTGGTGCGAAGTTCTATAAAAATGCCTTTGGTCAACTCCGCCATGGCGGTGCTGGCATGGACACTTTGGTGGCACTCAGCACGGGCATCACTTTTGCGTTCAGCGCATTTAATGTGGTGGCTGGCGATGCCGTGTGGAGCACACGAGGCATTGCGTGGCACACCTATTTCGACTCAGCGATGATGATTATCGCCTTCGTGCTCACGGGCCGACTGCTTGAAGAGAAGGCAAGACGAGGAACGGCAAGCAGCATTCGCAAACTGATGGGACTTGCGCCAATGACGGCAAGAATTGTAAGCAAAGACGACAACGGCGTGGAGCAACTGACCGACGTGCCCATCGCCACAATTAAAATCGGCGACTTGATAGAAGTGCGTGCAGGCGAGAAAATGCCTGTTGACGGCAAGGTGACATTCGCCACCAGTTTCATGAAAGAAGATGGCGCATACGTTGACGAGTCGATGATTACCGGCGAACCTCTGCCAAGCGAGAAGCAAAAAGGTGCAATGGTGATGGCTGGCACCATGCTCAGCCAAGGACGATTGCGATTCCGCGCGCGTCAGGTGGGCGAAGACACTGCCCTTGCGCAAATCGTGAAGATGGTGCGTGAGGCGCAAGGTTCAAAAGCACCAGTGCAGCGCACTGTAGACCGTGCGGCACTGATATTCGTGCCAGTGGTGGCGTGCGTGGCAGTGCTCACATTTGTGGCATGGGTGGTGTTTGGCGGATTTGACTGTGTGCCGCAAGGCATTATCAGCGCTGTGGCGGTGCTCGTGGTGGCTTGTCCTTGCGCCATGGGCTTGGCAACTCCCACGGCTCTGATGGTGGGCATCGGAAAAGCCGCAGAGAAAGGCATTCTCATCAAAGATGCTACGGCACTGGAGCAACTGCGCCGAATCGACACGATGGTGGTGGATAAAACCGGCACCATCACCATTCCCAACCCGAATGTGGATTTCACTAAAACGAGCAGTATGCCCCTCGAAGAAAGGGAAACAATAAAACCCAACGCCGCCGAGGCTATGACAATGCTGACAGACGAAGGCATTGAGGTGCACATGATGAGTGGCGACACGCCTGAGGCAGCCGCCTATTGGGCGAAAAAGGCTGGCATCACGCACTACATGAGCAAGGCTTTGCCACAAGACAAAGAAAATTTGGTGCGCAATTTGCAAGAACAAGGGCACAAGGTGGCAATGGTGGGCGACGGCATCAACGACACACAGGCACTGGCTTTAGCTGATGTGAGCATAGCCATGGGCAAAGGCACCGATGTGGCAATGGACGTGGCGCAAATCACACTCATGACCGACGATTTGAAAGCGCTACCCGAAGCCGTGGCAATGAGCCGACGCACGGTGAAGATGATTTACCAAAATCTGTTTTGGGCATTTATCTACAACATAGTGTGCATTCCGCTGGCGGCTGGCGTGCTACACTTGTTTGGCTCCGATTTTCAAATCACGCCTATGTGGGCAAGTGCGCTGATGGCATTTTCAAGCATCAGTGTGGTATTAAACAGTTTACGATTAAAATATGCAATATGAAAAAGGAATTTAAAATTTCAGGTATGCGGTGCAACAACTGCCGCACAAATGTGGAACGCGCCATTAAGGCGGTGGAAGGCGTGGAACGCGCCATAGTGACCCTCGAACCAGGGAAAGCCGAAGTTGAGGGAAATTTCAATGAAGAGGCTGTGGTCGATGCCATAGAAAACCTCGGATTTGTGGTAGAATAAGCGAAATTTTCGGGAATTTGGGCGGTTTTTAGTTAAACCGTGTTAAATTTCCGATTTTTCTGCCGAAAAAGTATGTTATATAACATAAAAGTTATACCTTTGCATCGGTTTTTCATGGTATTAGTTTTTAAGGTTATGAAATTCTTAGCGTCGCGATGACGGTTTTTATTTCATTTTGTTTAAGGTTTATGTTAATGGTATTAGAAGGTTAATTAGTTAAGCAATCCCCGATAGTGATATCGAGGATTATTTTTTTGTACCAATCCCAAATTAGAAGTTAGAAATTAGATATTCTGACGGCTCTGCGATTTTCGCTGGCATGATGTTTCGCATGACGCGGCATCTCCGATACCTGTGCCTTAAAATGGATGCTCCGTTTTCTGTCCATTGGACCTATCGAACTATCGAATCCCCGAATTTTCGAGATTTCGAATCATCAACTCGTAGACTTGTTGACTTCCAAAAAAACGGCGTTTTTTGGGGTATTTGGTTAATTCGTGTTAATTTTGTGATTTTTTTTGGTGAATGTTATGCTATATAACATAAATGTCATATCTTTGCATCGGTTTTTCATGGTATTAGTTTTTAAGGTTATGAAATTCTTAGCGTCGCGATGACGGTTTTTATTTCATTTTGTTTAAGGTTTATGTTAATGGTATTAGAAGGTTAATTAGTTAAGCAATCCCCGATAGTGATATCTGGGATTTTTTTGTACCCTTACGAACGGGTAAGCGTACAAAACTGGGGGCATAAGCATCACCTATTTGCTTATGCCCCCAGTAATATTTTGTGCTGCAGTTAGCGGATATTGAGGATTCGGTGGGTTTGGAGTGAGAGTCGCCACTCGGGGTGGGCAAGCACCGCCTCTACACACGCCTTGATGTTGGCGTCGCACATTTCCTTGTCTTCCACAAAACATGGCTGCAAAAAACGGTGCGCGGCTTTGATGTGGCTATACATATCCAAATCCTGATTCAGATACACCACTTTCAGCTCATGGCACTCTGTGAGTATGCAGGGGTGCGCGTCGGCTCCTTGAAAGCCAGTTTTTGGCGAAAGCGTCACCCAATCAATGTTTGATGGCACGGCATGAGTGCCGTTGGTCTCCATCGCTATTCGCTTGCCTGTGGCGGTTTTCAGATAACTGATAAACTCGTCGGTGACGAACAACGAGGGTTCGCCGCCCGTAAGCACTATCAGCGGCGCCTGCGGATAGGCATTGATGGCATCGGCAATCTCTTGCGCCGTCATCATCGTGCCAGAGGCGTGAGCCGTGTCGCAAAACGAGCAGGCAAGGTTACAGCCGCTGAAGCGCACAAACACGCTTGGCACCCCTGTGTGAAAGCCCTCGCCCTGAAGCGAATAGAATATTTCGTTGATTTTATACTGCTGCATGATTAGATAGCCACGATTGGAGCCAATGAATCGTCAACATAGGAAGCCACGTTGTTGTTCGATTCTTGCACATCGGCACGATAACATTCGGGAATGCTGTCAACAATCCAGCGCGCCATATTCTCGGCGGTGGGATTGAAAGGAAGCACCTCGTTGATGTTTTTGTGGTCGAGTTTGTCGGAAATCAACGCTTTGAGTTTTGAGAAGTCGTAAACCATGCCATTGTTGTCGAGTTTGTCGGCTTTGCAGTAAATCACGATATTCCAGTTGTGGCCGTGCAAATTCTCGCACTTGCTCTCATAATCGAGGTGCAACTGATGACATGCTGATATTTCAATAGTTTTCTTAACGTAGTACATTTTTACTTTTTTAAATCTGATTCATAAATAGTTTTGTCGTCGATACCTGCCAAGCGCAGCGCTTCGCGACGCTCGGTGCAAGTGCCGCAAGTGCCGCAGTGCGTTTCACGACCCTTGTAGCAGGAGTAGGTTTCGCGGTAGTCGATGCCCAGTGCCTTGCCGTGGCGTGCAATCTCGGTCTTGTCGATATTGCAGTATGGCGAATACACCTCAATGCCCTCGTAGGTGCCAGCCTTCATCGCCGCCGACATTGCATCGACAAACGCAGGACGGCAGTCGGGATAGATAGAGTGGTCGCCGGAGTGGTTGGCAATCATCACACGCTTCAGTCCATTGCTCTCGGCAATACCGCAAGCGATGGCAAGCATAATGCCATTGCGGAAAGGCACCACGGTAGATTTCATATTCTCATCGTTGTAGTTGCCATCGGGAATATCCTCTGGCGAACCCAGCAATGCGCTCTTGAAATAGCGGTGCATAAACTCCAGAGGAATAATCAGGTGCTTGATGCCCAAGCGCTGGCAGTGGGTGACAGCGCACACGCGTTCACGGCCGTTTTGAGTGGAGCCGTAGTCGAAAGTGATAGCCAAGGCTATCTCGTCTTTAAATTCATAGAGCATGGTGCACGAGTCCATGCCTCCTGATATGATAATTACAGCGTCTTTTTTCATTTCAATCTTTCATTAAAAGTGGCAAGCATACGAGCACGCACCAAATCTTGATGCTCAGCATCGCCATGGTTAGCAAACGGAATGATTGAGATACCACCACGAGGACGGAAATAACCCTTCACCTCAATGTATTTTGGGTCCATGAGGCGAATCAAATCCTTCATGATGATGTTCACGCAGTCTTCGTGGAAGTCGCCACGGTTGCGGAAACTGAACAGATAGAGTTTGAGGCTCTTGCTCTCCACCATCTGAACACGTGGAATATAGTTGATAACGATATGACCGAAGTCGGGTTGCCCAGTTTTTGGACACAGCGAGGTGAACTCTGGGCAGTCCAGAGTCACGAGATATTCATTTTCAGGGTGCTTGTTCACAAACGATTCGAGCACATTTGGGGTGTAGTCGAATTCGTAAGTGGTGCCTTGATTTCCAAGGAGCGTTACACCATCTAACTCTTTTTCGTTTCTTGCCATATAATAAAATAGATTTTCAGTGCAAAATTACTACAAAATCACGAAACCATGAAATGCGAGAACTATTCGTGCAGTGGTTTCAGGCGTGCAGGATCGCCCACAATCCACAGAATGTCGGATGCCTCAAACACCAAATCGATGTCGGGCGAGAGATATTCGCCACCACGCTCCACGCTCACGAGCAATGCGCTGTAGTCTTCGCGCAAGCGTGCATCTTTAAGCGATTTGCCGACAATGCCAGCATCGGCACGGAGGGTGAAGTGAGTGAACTTCACGTTTGATTCAGAATTGTTGGCTTGCAGAGGCTCGCCAGAGGCTTCCACCACGGGCAATATTTCGAGAATTTGTTCATCGCTGCCAATCACGCCGAGGGTGTCGCCAGGGAAGATACGCATTTCACCGTCTGGCACCATGTGCTCAACGGAATTGCGCTGAATGCTCACAAGGTTGATGCCGTATTTCTGACGAAGTTTTGCGTTTTTCAGTTTCTCGCCCACAAACGGACAGCCATACCCTACCCTAATGCTCGCCAAGTGCAAATCACTCACCAATCCACGCTCTTTGCCGGTTCGCGTGTTCTCGCGCACGTTCACATTGTCGATAAAGTGCTTTTCCACACGCGCCACCTGCTTGTGCAAGAGTTGCGAGAGGATGAGCGAGAGCACGAGAGTAATGCCACCAGCAATCAAAATGGAGGTGTGGCTGGGGAACAGGCCGTAAATTGCCACCATGAAAAACACGGTGCTGAGCACCAAATTGATGACCGACATCACCACCATTGGCACATAACTAATCTTGCCCGACTGCTCCACGATTTGTCGCTTTTCGTCGTGGCGGATATTCGGACGAGAAAGGCCGTAAATCAGTGGTAAAATCAGGAAAATCACCACTGCTGCCGCTGCAATATTGTTGAATTCCGTGCCTGGCACAAGGTCGAAGATATAGTGCTGGAGATATTTCTTGAAAATGAAGATTACCATGATGATGATGGCTGAATACACAATGGTGCGCACAAAGTAGCGCTTTGCCACCTTCACCCACAGTTTGCGGCTTTCGCTATATTCACTGGTAGCCTGGTTGGCAGAGTAGCCTTCGAGCAGAATGTTCCAACTCTTAGGCAGGTGTTTTGCCACCCAGTTGAAGCAAGGAATGGAACCTTTGATAAAAAATGGCGTGAAGAATGTGGTAATTACCGACACCGTTACGATGATTGGATAAAGTTTTGGTTCAAGCACGCCCAAACTCATACCAGAGGTGGCGATGATGAACGAAAATTCACCGATTTGGGTAAGGCAGAAACCCGACTGCATGGCGATGCGGAGCGGTTGGCCCATCACCAGCATACCGGTGGTGCCAAACAAAATCATGCCCACAATCACCACAATCGAGAGAATGGTGATGGTGCCGGCGTTTTGCGTCATCACGGTAGGGTCAACAAGCATACCTACTGAGATGAAGAACACTGCACCGAAAAGATTCTTTACAGGGGTGATGATATGCTCAATGCGTTCAGCCTCGGTGGTGCCAGCAAGGATTGAGCCCATGATAAAGGCGCCGAGTGCCAACGAATAGCCAGCCTTGAGCGCAAGCACAGCCATCAGGAAGCAGAGCCCCATGGCGATAATCAGCATCAGTTCGTCGGTGATATAGCGATGCAGACGCTTGAAGATGGTAGGAATGAGGAAAACGCCCACTGTGAACCACATTACAAGGAAGAGCACGAGCAAAAGCACCGTTTGCGCCATTTCCTCGCCCGACACGCTTTTGTGGACGGCTATCGACGACAGCATCACCATCAGCACCACGGCAAAGAGGTCTTCCACCACAAGCACGGCGAAAACTCCTGGCACAAACTTATGCTGACGCAAGTTCAGGTCGTCGAGTGCCTTGATAATAATGGTGGTTGATGACATGGAAATCATACCGCCGAGGAAAATACTGTTGATGGCATCTAAGCCCAGTAGTTTGCCCACAAGGTAGCCAGAGCCCATCATACCCACCACTATAATAAGGGCGGTAAGTACGGCGGTGCCACCCACCTTCAGCAGTTTTTTGAAACTAAACTCCAAACCGAGGGAGAAAAGCAGTACGATAATACCAATCTGTGCCCAAAATTCGATATTCTCATGCGACGATACTGTGGGAAGGAAGGCGAAGTGAGGACTTGCCAAGAAACCTGCCACGATATAGCCTAACACGGCAGGTTGCTTCAAAAGTTTAAACACCAATGAGGCAATAGCGGCCAGCACAAGAATGAGAGCAAGGTCGTTAATCAACAAATTAATATTTAAATGTTCCATAAGTAGTTATATCAAATTTAGCAATGAGAATTAGTGATAGTTTGTTGTGTGTGTGTATGTTTTATTGCTTGTGTGAGATTTATTGTTTGTGTGAGAGCATCCATTTCCAGCCCTGGTTCCACACATCAAGTTTGCGCCAGTGGCCCACTTGTGGGGTGATGACGAGTTTTTTGTCGGGTGAAGGAATCGCATTCCAAGTGGAATAGGTGCAAGTGGGAGCGCATGTGAGGTCGGCAAGCCCGAACGACATGAACACGGGCCTACGGAGCAGGCGAGCGAAGTTGGCTGTGTCGTAATAGCGCACCACTTTGGCGATGTCGTGAATATCTTCATCATCTTTATGGAAATAGAAATAATGGGGCCAACCGCCGGCACGGCCATGAAGATACGCCTCCTGGTCAGCCAACGCTGGGAAGAACGCTTCGATAGCGGTGACCTTGGGGCTAATCACAGCCATAGCGATGCTGAGCGCACCACCTTGGCTGCCACCGCACACATACAGGTTTTTGCCGTCAAACTGTGGAAGCGTGCTTAAATAGTCAATGAAGCGAACGGCACTCAAATACACACGGCGATAATAGTAATGGTCGCGTGAATTGATATCCATGGTGGGATAATCCTTTAAGCTGCCATTGCTTTTCGAGGAATAGAATTTCGATGGTTTGGTCAATGGAAAACCGTGAATCGCCATATCGAGCGTGATGATGCCCTGATCGGTTTCATCTATCATGCCGCCAACCTTATGAACGCCAGCGCCAGGGCAACGCATCACCACTGGGTATTTACCAGCCGCCTTAGGGATGGAGAGAATGCCGTAAACACGGAATCCCGGTTCCACAGCCTGAACCGACACTTGATAAACATTCACCAAGTCGGTGCAGCGTCGGGGAAGCAACTCCATTTTTGGCTCCATGGGGATAGTGGAGGCTGAATCGATTTGAGCGTTCCACCATTGGAGGAAATCGTCGGGCATGGTCACGGTAGGTTGCAAATCCTGAACATCAAAGCCAACCATCGAGTGTCCCTTATAAGTTTTACCATTATACTGCACTTCGGCATTGCAACGCAGGAAACCGCTCTTATTCATCGTGGCAGATGGCGTAACGGCTATCATATCAGCCACCTCCAACTCCTGCGGCTCGGTAGGAGTCATTTTATCCTCATTGAATGTGAAAGAAACCGAAGAGGGGACGACTTGCTTACCTGATTCCTCCACCGATATTTCAAAATGCACTTGCTCCCCCTTCTTGAAATGCAAAGAGTCGGGGATGGCTAAATGAAAAGGATTGTGTGAATGTGCTTTAGGAGTAACAATTACCTTTACAGATTGATTGCGTGTAAGAGCAAAAGTGATGGTGCAAAAAGATATTAAAAACGTGCAGAATAAGGTAATAAATCGTTTCATCGTGTAAAAATTGCGTTGTTTACAAAGATAATAAAATGGCGTGAAATTGCGAGATTTTTTAAAGAAATTAGAAAGAATTTAAGGGATATATACAAAAAAAGAGAGCGGCAGATTGCTCTGTCGCTCTCCGTAGGGGGCGGTTACCTACTCTCCCACTTTCGCAGTACCATCGGCGTGGTGAGGCTTAACTTCTCTGTTCGGAATGGGAAGAGGTGGGACCCTCACGCTATAACCACCTTAGTTCGTTTTCAGTATGCGCGCCACTTGTGTGGTGTCGCACCTGTGATAAGGTTGAAAGAAATCTCTGGAAACGCTGGCTTGAACCCA
>SAMEA104315421__coassemble_1067_pt1 | contig 17472 bp, 8 predicted proteins | sample SAMEA104315421__metabat2_high_PE_022 | metagenome-assembled genome bin SAMEA104315421 (sample SAMEA104315421) | gut metagenome | biome: Monkey gut; feature: monkey-associated habitat; material: faeces | place: China | collected 2013 | reverse complement strand
AAGCAAGAACACTTGCATGGTGTTTCGCATCATTTGGCATCTCCGATGCCTTCACCTATGCTTTTATTTATCCCCCACCCCACGCGGTGATGCAAACGATTGCATAATATTTTCGGCTTCGTGGTTTTAATAATGGGTGGAATTGAGGAAAAAGGTGTGTAACTTTGTGGTATTCTAATTATTAACAATAGCCAAGACTATTTAATCCTTCGATATGAACAAAATCAAATTAGCACTTCTCGCACTGGCAATGCCCGTAGTGGCGCTTGCACAAGGTTGGCCAGCGAATTATGGTGGCGTTATGCTCCAAGGCTTCTACTGGGACTCTTTCGTGGATTCGCAATGGTCGAACCTCGAATCGCAAGCCGACGAGTTGAGTTGCTTCAAGCTCATCTGGGTGCCACAGTCTGGCAACTGCAACTCCAGTTACAACCAAATGGGCTACACCCCTGTTTATTTCTTCGACCACAACAGCAGCTTTGGCACTGAAAAGCAGCTTCGCAGCATGATCAGCACTTTCAAGGCTAAAGGCACTGGCATCATTCAAGATGTGGTAATCAACCACCACAACAATCTGGGTGTGAACGGTAGTTGGGTGGATTTCCCTGCCGAAACCTACAACGGCGTGACCTATCAATTCCAATCTACCGACATCTGCGCCAACGACGACGGTGGCAAAACTAAAACATGGGCAAGCAAAAACGGCTTCAGCCTCAGCGCCAACAACGACACAGGCGAGGGCTGGGACGGTTGCCGCGACCTCGACCACAAGAGTGCTAATGTGCAGAATATCATCAACGCCTATCTGCCTTACTTGCTCAACGACCTCGGTTATGCCGGTTTCCGCTACGATATGGTGAAGGGCTACAGTGCTTCGTTCACCGGTCAATACAACACTAAAGCCGGCGTGCAATACAGCGTGGGCGAATACTGGGACGGCAACGCATCTACGGTAATCAACTGGATCAACGGCACTAAGGTGAACAATGTGATTCAATCTGCCGCCTTCGACTTCCCATTCCGCTACAACGTGCGCGACGCTGTGAACGGTAGCGACTGGTCGAAACTCGGCAACGCCAGCGTGATGAGCAACGCCAGTTACAAGCGTTACGCTGTCACCTTCATTGAGAACCACGATACCGAATATCGCTCAAGCGCAGAGCAGCAAGACCCTATCCGCAAGGACACTATCGCTGCCAACGCGTTCCTCATCGCCATGCCTGGCACCCCTTGCGTGTTCTACAAGCACTGGCAGGACTACAAGAGCGAAATCAAGAATATGATTGAGCTGCGCCAAATCGCTGGCATTCACAATATGAGTTCTTACTCAAAATACCGCAGCAATGTGAACTATTTCGCCAACCAAGTGACCGGCACCAAGGGCAAACTCATGGTGGTGGTGGGCAAAACCGAATCGGTGAAGCCTTCGGCTGCTTCGTGGGTGGAAGTGATTGCTGGCCATCACTACAAATACTACCTCTCACCCAGTTGCGAGGTGGCTTGGGCTGATGTGGCATCGGGCGAATATGAGAAGGCGTTTGATGTGAAACTCGTGGCTGTAAGTGCCACCAGCGGCGCGAAACTCGTTTACACGCTCGACGGTTCCGAACCTACCGCCTCAAGCCCACAAGTGGCAAATGGCGCAAAAATCACCATCAGCGGCAGTTGCACCCTGAAAGTGGGATTGCTGAAAAATGGCGCAGTGAGCAGTGTGCTTACACGCGACTACCAGATTGTGCCTTTCACCCCTCACACCGCCACTGTGCATGTGAAGGACCCAAGTTGGCCATCGGTTTACTTCTATATGTGGGACAAAAAAGGTGATGAACTCAACGGCACATGGCCTGGCTCCGAAGTTACCGACACCAAGATGGTAAAGGGAGCGAAATTCTACTACAAGACAGTGAATGTGCCTTCTAAGGACTACTATTTCAACGTGATTTTCGATAAGGGATCAGAAGAAGAACAAACTGTGGACATCGGCCCTATCCGCAACGATGTTTACTACGAAATCAGAGGTTCGATAAACGGCAAGATGCTCGTTGACGACGTTACGCTCCAATACACTGGCGGTGGCGACACCCCTATCAAGGGCGACATTGACGGCAATGGCGAATTGAACGTGAGCGACGTGACTGCCCTCATCAACAAGATTCTCTCCGCAGCCGACTTCAGCGACAGCGTGTGCGATGTGAATGAAGACGGTGTGGTGAACGTGAGCGATGTGACCGCTCTCATCAACCTGATACTTGAATAATGAAATTATATAAGTTAGTTAGCGTTATCGTGCTTGCACTCCTGGGTCTAATGCCGACCCAGGGCAGTGCAGCCACGTTGGGCGACATCGACGGCAACGGCGAAGTGAACGTGAGCGATGTGACTGCCCTCGTCAACCAGATTCTCGGCACAGCACAGTTCGACAGCGCCACTTGCGATGTGAATGCCGACGGCAGTATTGATGTGAGCGACGTGACTACACTTGTGAATATCATTCTCGGCACTTACGAAGACCCTAACCAAAAGTTGGCTGGTGCCGACATCTCTCTGCTCGACCGCTACGAACAGCGTGGAGCCATCTACTACGATAAAAACGGCACGAAAGTGACCGATATGCTCGCTTTCTACAAGCAAATCGGGCTCAACGCCATGCGCGTGCGCCTCTTTGTTGACCCTTCGAAGGCTTCGGATGCCGACAAGGGGCAAGGCGTGTTTCAAGACATCGCCTATGTGAAGGCATTGGGCAAGCGCATCAAAGACCACGGATTGAAATTCATTCTCGATTTCCATTATAGCGACTCATGGGCTGACCCCGGCAAGCAAACCGTGCCAAGCCGATGGGCAGGACTTTCGGTGGAGGCAATGACCGACTCGGTGTATAGTTACACCAAAGCGTCGCTCGAGGCCATGGTGGCTGCTGGCGCACGCCCCGACTATGTGCAGGTGGGCAACGAAATCACCTACGGTATGCTTTGGCCTACTGGCAGCGTGTGGCCCGAAGGCACAGCCAATAAAGGCACTTGGGCTAATTTCTCAGCCTATTTCAACGCTGGAGCACGCGCCGTGCGCGAGGTGCTGCCAAACGCAAAGGTGATTTGCCACATTGAAATGTCAAACAACGGCAATCCTGCCAAGTTCTTCGCCTTGGGCGCAAAGAAGTTCGGGCTCGACTACGACATCATGGGCCTGAGTTACTACCCTGCCTACCACGCCACCGCAAGCACCGTGATTTCGGCGTTGGAGAGTGTGATTAAGCAACTGAAAGTGCAAGTGCCCGACCGTAAAATCATAATTATGGAAACAGGCTACTCCTACCGCTGGGAAATGAGTGGCACAAAAGACTCCAACATCAGCAAAAAATACCCTTACACCGAAGCCGGACAGGCGAAATTCGTCGCCGACCTCGTGACCATGCTCAACAAATACAGCGATAGCGTGAACGGACTTTTCTGGTGGTGCGCAGAGCAAAACGAATACGGACTCGACTGGAACACCCAACGAGTGGTGGACAGCTGGTGGCAAGCAAGCCTCGTTGACAACGAAAACGGCAAAATCCTCCAAGCCACCTACAATCTCCCCAAATTCAAATAATCCATTCACACAATAGGGGAAAGAAAATGATATACAAGTTGTCCCAGTGATAATTTAGTAATGATTGAAAAAATCCCGTAGGGATTAGATGTGCGTAGGCAGGTATGCAGCGAAGGTTATGCGTAATGAGCGAAGCGAAATGGAGCATAACCGAAGCGAAATGCCTGCAAATATCGCATAACAAATTTGCATCCCAGCGGGATGCGATTTCACCATCAATGGGCGATGTGATGTTGTCGCATTCCGCTGGAATGCATAATATTGACATATCTATTGCAGGCATTTCGAAAAGATTCCATTTCGCTTCGCTCCATTGCATCTTTTCTGCATACCTGCCTACACACATCAAATTCCTAACGGAATTTCATCGCATCTTCTTCGGGAAAACATGTATATCATTTCCAGGGGAAAAAGTATATTCCCAACGCATAGCGTTTAAATTCCCACCTTAATTCCCCCACACAAAAAAACGGCTAAAAGGAGCAATCCTTTTAGCCAATTTTTTATTGCTGCACTCCTATGTGGATTTAGAATTCGATAAGGAGGGTGCCGTGGGTGGGGATTGGAATGTCGGTGGTGACGTTGATTTTCTCGCCTGTGAGCACGTTGCTTGCCTCGGCGGTGGTGCCAATCAGTTCGGCGTAGCGCTTCACGTCCACTTTGTTTTCTTTATCCAGTCCGTTGAGCATGAGCATAACGGTTTTGCCTTCGTGGCGGCGTGCAATCACATACACGCCATTGTGGGGGCAAAATTGTGTTTGGGTGCCATTCACTATCACGTCGTTGCCCTTGCGCCAATGCAGCAGACGGCTGAGCCATCCGAACATCTCGTTTTCCGCGGCGGTTCGTCCGTCGGCGGTGAAACAGTTGCGCTCATCGCCAGGGAAGCCACCCATAAAGTCTTTGCGCACATTGCCGTCGGTCACCTTCTTCACACCATTCATCAGCACCTCGGTGCCGTAGTAAAGTTGTGGAATACGCTTGATGGTGAGCAGCAGCGCAAGTCCTTGTTTCAGGCGGTTCACATCCTTGCCCTCGCCCAAAAAGCGGTCGGTGTCGTGGTTCTCGATGAATGCCATCACATGGTTCACATCGGTGTATAGATAGTCGTACACAAACGTGTTGTACACACGGTTGAAGCCACGCCACCAGTCGTCGGTAGTTTCGTGTTTGCACGAGTCCATTGCCTCATAGAAAGCGAAGTCCATCACCGTTTTCAGATTGCTGTTTTGCTTCGCCAAGCGCGAATCCTTTTGCCAAGCGGCGGTGTAGGCAGGCTGAGTAACCCAAGTTTCGCCCACGGTGTTGAAGTTGGGATATTCCTCGTTCAGTTGCTTCATCCAGCGCGCCATAGGGGCTGCGTAGGCGTAGGGATAAGTGTCCATACGAATGCCGTTGATGCCCACGGTTTCCACCCACCAGATGCTATTTTGAATCAGATAAGTGGCAACGTGCGGATTGTTTTGGTTAAGGTCGGGCATTGATGACGCAAACCACCCTTCCTCCGTTTCGCGTTTGTCGATTTCGCTGGCGTAGGGGTCAACGCATGGGGTGAGTTTGAAACTGGTCTGCAAACCGTAGTTGGGTTGGTTAAACCAGTCGGCTGCCGGTGGATTGATTTGCCATGGGTGGCTCGAACCGCAGTGGTTGAAGATCATATCCATCACCACTTTCAAGCCCTTCTGGTGTGCCTCGTCAACCAAACGGCGGTAATCTTCGTTGGTGCCGAAGCGTGGGTCCACTTTGTAATAGTCGGTAGTGGCATAGCCGTGGTAACTGCTGTGGCCGCCTCCGCTTGGCATATCATTCTCAAGCACAGGGGTAAACCACAGTGTGGTCACGCCCAGTTCGTTGAAGTAGTCGAGGTGCTGACGAATGCCCTCCAAGTCGCCACCATGGCGAAGCGATGGCTCCGTGCGCACGCAACGTTGGTCGAGCATACCCTTCACCACATTGTTTTTCACATTGCCATCGGCAAAGCGGTCGGGCATGAGCATATACAGCACATCGGCATTGGTGAATCCCTGTCGTGCCTCACCAGGCATGTCGCGGCGCTTGATTTCATAGTTCACCTGTTTTTTCTTGCCTCCTTGCTCGAAATTGAGTTTCATGGTGCCTGGTTGAGCACCTTGCAGATTGAGATACACGAGCAGATAGTCGGGGCTGTCGAGGTGCACCACGCTATCCACCTTCACACCGGCATAGTCGGTGCTTACGTTGGCTTGCTTGATGCCCTTGCCATACACCATCAACTGGAGCGATGGATTTTTCATACCGGCATACCAGTTGGTGGGTTCCACACGGTCGATGTTCACCGCCGCATGTGCTGCGAATGTCGCAAGCAGTGATAATGCTAAAGTTTTCAGTTTCATATCGCTTTTTTCCTTGATTAGTTGTGAACGATCAGTGCCGATTGTGCTGGCACTTCGAGTTTTGATGTGGTGGTGCTGCGAATACCGTCGAGGTTCACCTTTCCGGCTGCCACCACAGAGGTGTAGGCATCTTCTGGCACATCTACCATGCAGGCATACTTATTGGCGTTGAGCACCACATAGATGTCGCGCCATGCGTCGCCACCGGCATTGTCTTTCATGCGGAATGCCACCAAACCCTCTTCCACTGGCAAAAATTCGAGGTGCTTGCGCACAAGTTCGGCACTGCCCAAGCGGAATGCTGGGTGAGCCTTGCGCAAGGCAATCAAGCCTTGATAATAGGCAAACACCTGTGGATATTTCTGCATGTTGTCCCATGGGAGCTGGTTGATGCTGTCGGGTGATATGTAGCTGTTGTGCACTCCCTTTTTGTCGCGTAGCATTTCCTCGCCGCTGAGCATGAATGGCACGCCCTGCGAGGTGAACACAGCGGTTTGCGCAAGCAGGTCGAGGCGAATCAGTTCATCGGTGCCGATGCCTGGAATACTGGCTTTCAGACGGTCGACCAAGCACAGGTCGTCGTGACAACTCACATACGCCATCATTTGTGTAGGTTCGATAGCCCAAGGCTTTTTGCTGTAATTCACCTTTGAGTAGTCAACTTGTGGGTGCTCTATACAGCCCACAATGCCCGCCTTGATGCTTTCCTGATGTCCGGGCTTGGCGGCAAGGAATGCGCTCTGGTGGTCGTCGCTGAACGGACCACGGATAGCATCGCGCATCTCGTCGCTGAATGCTGCGATACCTGGCATCTGATAGACGTTGGCTTTCATCGCCAGTTTTTCCACAGGATAAGCGCATGAGCCTGCACTCCAGCCTTCGCCGTAGATGAGCACATTCTTGGGAAGTGCCTCACGAATGAGATTCATGGTGGCAATATCATGAACGCCCATCAAATCTACACGGAAACCGTCGAGGTGGTATTCATCTGCCCAATATTTGAAACTCTCAATCATGTATTGGCGCATCAATGGGTGTTCGCTGGCTGTTTCGTTGCCACAGCCTGAGCCGTCGCTGTATTCGCCCTTGTCGTTTTTGCGGTAGAACACATCGGGGTTGGTGCGCTGGAAATTGCTGTTCTGAATATCCATGGTGTGGTTATACACCACGTCGAGAATCACGGCGATACCGGCATCGTGCAGTGCCTTCACCATCTGCTTAAACTCTTTCACACGCACTTCTGGCTTGAAGGGATTGGTGGAGTAAGAGCCTTCTGGCACATTGTAGTTCAGTGGGTCGTAGCCCCAGTTAAACTGTGGACGGTCGAGGTGTTCCTCATCTACCGATGCGTAGTCAAACGAAGGGAGCAGGTGAATGGCTGTAACGCCCAAACTCTTCAGGTGCTCGATAGCCCAAGGCTCGGTGAGCGCCATAAACTTGCCGGGATAGCGTGCTTCCTTACGGCTGACCGAGAAATCGCGGTTGTGCGATTCATACACGATAATGTCGGTGGGGGCATAGCCGAGAGCGCGGTCGCTCTCCCAGCCTTCGGGATTGGTGGCAGCCATGTCGATGATGGCACCACGCTTGCCGTTCACACCCACTGCCTTGGCAAAGAGTCCGGGAGTCTCGCCCAGCATCTTGCCATCTTGCTTCACATTGAAGGTGTAGAAGCGGCCTTTCAAATCGCCCTTCACCTCGGCTTTCCACACGCCTTTCTCGCCTTTGCGCATTGCCACGGTCTTCACCGGCTTGCCGCCTGTGCCTTCAGCATAGATATTGAGGTTCACCGACTGCGCTTTCTGCGCCACCAGGGCAAAGGTGGTGCCACGCTTGGTGTAGGTGACTTCATTGTTAAATTGCCCTGCGTTCATTCCAAGTGCCGCAATCGCTGCCATTATTGTCAAGATTAAGAATCTTTTCATACTTGTGTCTTATAGATAAAAAAGGGCGAATCGGAATAGTCCGATTTCGCCCAAGAGTGATTATAAACTGATTATTTTGCAATTACCGACATCACGAAACCGCCACCAGGAGCCTCAACCATCTTGATTTTGTCGCCTTGTTTCACGGTTTTCTTTGTAATGACGTATGCCTTTGGATTGGTTTCGTAGTGAGCGTCCTTGGCATCGGCGTAGATAGTACATTCATATTTACGGCCTTTATCCAGGAAGTCGAAGTTCACGGTCACCTTGTGGCCGTTTTCGTTGCACTTGCCACCCACAAACCAGTTGTCGGTGCCTTTTGCCTTGCGAGCCACGGTGATGTATGCGCCCGGTTCTGCATCGATGTAGCGAGAGTCGTCCCAGTCGATGGCCATGTCGCGGATAAACTGCATGGCATCGTCGTACTTGGCGTAGTTCTCTGGGAGGTCGGCAGCCATTTGCAGTGGTCCCCACATCACCATATACACTGCGAGCTGACCCACGAGTGTGGTGTGAACCTTGTGGGTATTCTGGCTCCATGTGCTGAGGTCGGTCTCGAAGATACCAGGGGTATAGTCCATTGGACCACCTTGCAAGCGTGTGAATGGCAATACCACGGTGTGGTCGGGCTTGCTGCCGCTGAATGCCTCATATTCGGTGCCACGTGCGCTTTCGTTGCCCACGAGGTTAGGATAGGTGCGAGCCAAGCCGGTTGGACGTGTGGCTTCGTGTGCATTCACCATGATGCGGTGCTTGGCAGCCTCGGTCACGCAGCGCAAGTAGTGGTTGTTCATATATTGGCCGTAGTGGTGTTCGCCACGTGGAATAATGTCGCCCACATAGCCGCTCTTCACTGCATCGTAGCCATATTTGTTCATCAATGAGTAAGCGTCTTCCATGTAGCGCTCATAGTTGGTGACCGATGAACTGGTTTCGTGGTGCATCATCAGTCGCACGCCCTTGCTGTGCGCATATTCGTTGAGTGCCTTGATGTCGAAGTCGGGGTAAGGGGTCTGGAAGTCGAACACATCGTATTTCCAACGGTTTGCCCAGTCTTCCCAACCGATGTTCCATCCTTCCACCAGCACCTCGTCGAGGTTATTGGCAGCGGCGAAGTCGATGTAGCGCATCACGTCTTTGGTGTTTGCCAAGTGTCGGCCGTTAGGTTTGCACTTGGTGAAGTCGGTTTCGCCCAAGCGCACTGATGGCAGCTCGTCGGTGTAGTTCCAGCTGCTGCGGCCCACAATCATTTCCCACCACACGCCATTGTACTTGGTGGGGTGAATCCATGAGGTGTCTTCAATTTTGCAAGGCTCGTTGAGGTTGTAGATGAGGTACGACGAGAGCATAGTGCGTGCGTCGTCGCTCACCATCACGGTACGCCAAGGGGTGTTGCATGGGGTTTGCATATAGCACATGTTGCCCACAGCGTCGGGAGTGAGCCATGATTCAAACACCATGTTCTTGTCGTCGAGATTGAGGTGCATGGTAGCGTAGTTGATACATGCAGCCTCGTGGATATTGATGTAGAGTCCGTCATCGGTCTTCATCTGGAGCGAGGTCTGAACGCCAGTTTCCGAGAATATGGATGTTGACGAGTTGCCGGTCACAGCATCGAGCATACCATTGCTCTTCACGCCTTTGGGACGATTGAGGCACTTGCTCATGGTGCCGCGAATTTCAGAGAGGCGGGTAGTCTGTCCAGGATTCTCCTGGGTGTCGTAGTCGCCCGCAATCCACCATGCCATGTGGTCGCCCGTCATGGCAAACTGGCTGTTTTCCTGCTTGATGATGAAGTAGTTGAGCTTTTTTTGCTGTGGAAATTCGTAGCGGAAGCCCATACCTTCGTCATACACACGGAATCGAATCACCATTTTGCGATTCTTCTTGGTCTGGTTGAGTGTAACCGCCATTTCGTTGTAGTGGTTACGCACGGTCTTGTATTGTCCCCAAACTGGTGTCCAAGTTTCGTCGAAAGTGGAGGTTTGGGTGTCGGCAATGGTGAAGCCGTCGAGCAGGTCTTGCTCTTTCTTGCCATTGCTCGCATGCTTATCTTTTGCCAATGTAAGGCCCAAGTGGCTGGGCTTACACACTGTCTTGCCCTTGTAGGTGAGGGTGTAGGTGGGTTTGCTATTGTCAAGGTAAAACTTCACCACCACATTGCCGTCAGGCGATTTCACTTCCTGAGCCACAGCACCGAATGGAGCCAGTGCCACAGCCAGCAGAAGCATTAATGATGCAATTTTTTTCATTTTCGTCCGCTATTAGTAATTAATTTGGTCATTTTCTCGTTGAATTCCTTGCATGCCATGAGTTGGCTAATGGTCATGTGCATACGGTAACGCCAGTAGTGGCGTGGATTGGCAGGAATGTTGATGCGTTCGGCATCAGGGTCGGCCAAGCGTATGGTCTCGTCAATGGAGAGCCAGTCTTGGAGCGAGAGCAGGCACAGCATAGATGGGCTGTTGAGGTGGTTCACCACCACTTGCTCTGCCACATCGCCGGGCAGTGGGTGCGGAGCGGGTCCTTGCTTCCAGAGCACGGCGTTGTAGTATTCCTGCGTGAGATCGCGGTCTTCGTCCCACCATTGGCGAAGGGTGGGCATATCGTGGGTGAATATGGTGCTTACGGAGCGATATGGATTCTTGGCAAGCACGCCAAACTTCACGTTCACATCTTTAGGCATCGTCTGGATTTCGAGGCTGAGAATGCGGAGTTGGTTGATAACCCATGGCACACAATCGGGCACCATGCCGAGGTCTTCGGCACACACGAGCATACGGGTGGCTTCCACAAGGCGTGGAAGTTTCTTCATTGCCTCACCATACCAGAAGTCGTTGTTGCGACGATAGAAGTAGTCGTTGTAGAGGCGGTTAAAGGCTTCCTTATCTGATTGCCAGAGGGCTTCGTAAATGAAGTCGTGCTGCACGGAGATGCGTGGGTGGAACTTGTTGGCGTCTTTGCGGTCGCGCAGGAAGAGCACATTGCTCACCAGCGACATCAGAGCCTCTGCCACGTTCTTGCCGTCTTGGTCGGCATCTTTAAATGCCGCCTCAATCTTGCGTTGGGTGTCGTATTCGGGTTTGAGGCGATACATGTCGTCGTGGGTGGGGAGCAGGTATTTCTCGCGGATTTCCGATGCGCGCTCACCGAATGTGCGTTCAAGCACCCAGTCGGTGATGAAAGGTTCGAGCATGTAGTCTTGGAAGTTGAAGCCGTAGCCTGCAATTTCCTCGCGTGTCATACCGAGGGCTGGCGAGAACTGGCCGAGTATGCCATACACGGCATCAATCGGAATTTCCCAAATGCGGAAGAAGCCCAACACGTGGTCGATGCGGTAGGCGTCGAAATACTGCGCCATCTTGCTGAAGCGCTTTTCCCACCACAAGCAGCCGTCGGCTATCATCTCTTCCCAGTTGTAGGTGGGGAATCCCCAGTTCTGACCATTGGCGGAGAACGCATCGGGTGGTGCGCCAGCCTGGCCATTGAGGTTGAAATAGCGTGGCTCTACCCATGCCTCCACACCGTCGCGGCTGACGCCGATTGGAATGTCGCCTTTGAGGATTACGCCTTTCTTGCGTGCATATTCGTGCGCGCCTCGCATTTGCTGGTCGAGGATAAACTGCACGAAATACCAGAACGCCACTTTCTTGTATTCGCTTGTGCGGCTGTTTGCCATCGCCTCACGCTCGCTTTCATCAAAGGTGTGATGGTCGGGCCAGTCGCCGAATGTGGCTGTACCGTAAAGGTCGCGGTAGTGGCAGAATGCCGCATAAGGCACGAGCCAGTCTTTATTGTCGTCGAAGAATGTCTTAAACGCCTTGGTGCGCATCATCTTTGCGCCGTCTTGCTCAAAGAGTTCACGCAGATAACCTCGCTTGGCGGCATTCACACGCTCGTAGTCGATTTGAGGAAGTGCGTTGAGTTCGTGTTGGAGTGCGGCGTAATAGCGCGCACGCTCTTTGTCCTCAAGTTGTGGAAGCTGGCGAATATCGGCGAACATTGGGTGCAGCGCATAGATGCTGATGCTCTTGTAGGGATAGGAGTCCAACCATGTGTTGGTGATGGTTGTATCATTGATCGGGAGCACTTGAAGCGCACGCTGACCGGTGGAAACCACCCAATCGACCATCTCTTTGAGGTCGCCGAAGTCGCCCACACCAAAACTGCCTTCGCTGCGGAGCGAGAAAACAGGTATCACGGTGCCAGCCACACGCCAGTCGGGCAGGTCGAATTTCGCTTCGTTGAGTTCGTAAACCACAGCGTCGCCCTTCTTCAACTCTGGCAACACCACTGTGCGGTTGTCGGCTTCTTCCCACACCACTTTGGTGGTGTCGGACTTATCTACTGCCACAAACTTAAACTCCAGCACGCGTGAACTGAGCATGGCGGCATCGATTGAAGCCACCCACTCGTTGTGGGCGTGTTCCACCATCGCGGTGGCTTTGTTCACTGCCCAGTTGCCGAGCGCATCGCCATTGCCCACCACGGCAAGCCTTTGGTTGGAGCCGAGTTGGGGCGCACGCACCTTCAGCATCACGGTGTAGCCATAAGTGGTGGCAGGAGCCACAAGCAACTCACGGTGCGCACAACATTCTGTGAACGCCGAACTGTAGAGATAACTGTTTTCGGGATTGTCGATCCAGTGGTCGAAAGTGGTGATTTTAGCCGACTTAGTGGCAGAGAGGTCGAGGCGGTGTGGCTGTACGAGCCACTCACGACGCACCACATCGCCAGCACGCTCCACGCTGTAGTAGTAGTCGAGCGCATTAGTCGAATCGGTGGCGGTAGTGATTTCGCAACTCCAGTTACGACCATCTACGGTGCCCATGGAATATCGCTTCGCAGTGCCGTCGGAGAGCACATTGAGCACGATTTCTTCACCAAAAATCGTTTGATATTCAATTACGAATGTCAATTTCATTTTATATGAGGTTTTTTATTTGATTTTCAAGTATCTTACAAGTATTGTTAATATCTTACAAGTATTGTTAAGCCCTGTGTATTTAAGCTTTTTTCTCTGCGTAAAATTACTAAATCAAACTTTTATCACCACCTCCCCACATTAAATATAGCAAATTTATTTATGCAATCGTTTGCACCCCCCCTTCCTTCCCCACCCCAATCCCCCCACCCCACAAAAATCACGCACCACAAATCAAACACCACAAATTTATGCCCCACCCACACAAAAAGGGCGCAACTATCGCTTATACCCACGCCCTTTCTACCCAAAAATCCATAGAAAGGGCGCAACTATCGCTTATACCCACGCCCTTTCCACCCAAAAATACACAGAAAGGGCGCAACTATCGCCTATACCCACGCCCTTTCTACCCAAAAAACCACAGAAAGGGCGCAACTATCGCTTGTTTTGGCGAAAAATATTACTATCTTTGCAAAAAACAAATTAACCATAACTATTATGACAAGCAACGGATTAATCGGAAGAGCCTATGAGCAAAAACTCATCAACAGCTACATCAACAGCGAAAAGGCTGAATTAATAGCCGTTTATGGCAGAAGAAGAGTGGGTAAAACATTTCTCATCAAACGAATGTTTGACGAAAATTTTGCATTCTCTTTCACCGGAATTTATGATGTGTCAAGAGCTGTGTTGCTTAGTCAATTCAAAAAGCATCTTGAACGCTATTCCGAAAGCACCATTCCTAAAATAAAGAATTGGTTTGAGGCTTTCGATGCGCTACAAAGCTATCTCGAAACTCTAAAAAGCGACAAAATCGTTTTGTTTTTTGACGAACTCCCATGGATGGACACGCCAAAAAGCAATTTCCTTGCAGCATTTGGGCAGTTCTGGAACACGTGGGCATCAACACGCCCCAACGTTAAAATAATAGTTTGTGGCTCAGCCACCACTTGGATGTTGTCGAAATTCATTGGCGATAAGGGTGGACTGTATGGGCGAGTTTGTCGCTCAATTTGGCTCAAGCCATTCACCCTTGGCGAAACAGAAGCTTTCATCAAGGAAATAAAAGGCATCGAACTCACACGAAGCCAAATTCTTGAAGCCTATATGATTTTTGGAGGCATCCCCTACTACCTCGACATGCTCATCAAAGGCATTCCTCTGAGCAAAAATGTGGACGAACTGCTTTTTAAGCAAGGCGCACCACTGCGAATGGAGTTTAACTTCTTGTTCCGTTCTCTTTTCAATGAAGCCGAAATCTATAGGAAAGTAATTGAGACTTTAGTTTCAAAAATGAAAGGTATGTCACGGCAAGAAATTGCAGATGCATTGAAGTTGAAAAAAGGCGGATTTCTCACAGAAGTGCTCGAAAACCTCATCACATGCGACTTTATACGAAAGTACAACGCTATCGGTAAAACCGGACAGGACGCACAATATCAGCTCACCGACTTGTTTTCGCTCTTCCACATTAAATTTGTGGCACACGATAGTGGGCAAGACAGCGAATACTGGAGCAAAATAACTGGCAAGGGAAAAATGACCGCATGGAGCGGATATGCCTTTGAGCAAGTATGTTTGCACCATATCGACCAAATCAAACAGGCTTTAAGCATTGGAGGGGTTATCGGTAACATTTGCTCTTGGGCCTGCAAACCATTTATCGACAAAAACGGCACTCAATGGAAAGGCGGACAAATCGACCTGCTTATCGACCGTGCTGATGATGTGATTAACATCTGCGAAATCAAACATGTGTCAAGTAAATATGTGATAGATGCTGACTACGAGCAAAGGTTACGAGACAGAGCCTCGCTTTTCCGCACCGTCACCAAAACAAAAAAGGCACTCCATCACACTTTCATCACCACTTACGGTGTGGCACAAAACAGCCACAGCGGCATCGTACAATCAGAGGTGACAATGGACGACCTCTTCAACTAATTCATGGCTAAAAACAACGAACACGGACAGCACGAATCACACAGATTTTTTATTGAATCCATGTAAAAATTTCAACCACAAATTAGCACAAATTAGCACAAATAATTCTTCATCGAATCCTTTGAAAATACGATAATATTTGTGTAACTTTGCTATGGCATAAAATATGCAGCATAAATTATGCTACACAATTTATGCTATAACGAAATTTGTATGATTATGAAACACGAAAACTATCCGTATAACCCTTTTCTGCTGTCGGGCTATGTGTCGCCTGAATATTTCTGCGACCGCGTGGAAGAAACCCAAAAACTCATTTCCGCCCTGAAAAATGGGCGAAATGTGACGCTTATCAGTCCCCGACGCATGGGCAAAACGGGGCTTCTGCGCCATGCTTTCCACGAAATCCAAAGCGCAAAGGCTGGCAACTGCTACTATGTGGACCTGTACCAAACCGATAGCCTGTCGTCGCTGGTGAAGAAGTTGGGCGAGGCCGTGCTCGGCACTTTAGACACTTCGGAAACAAAGGTGGTGAAGCAAATCAGCAAATTTTTCGCATCGCTACGCCCCGTATTCAGTTTCGACGCTATCAGTGGCGAGCCCAACATTATGCTTGATGTGCAACAAGTGAACGCCGAAAAATCGCTCTCCGAAATTTTCAAATATATGGAAGATTCGGGGAAGCAGTGCTATGTGGCGTTCGATGAGTTTCAGGTGGTGGACGGCTATGCCGACAAGCAAGTGGAGGCATTGCTTCGCGCCCACATTCAGCACCTGAACAATGTGCGGTTCGTGTTCTCTGGAAGCCAACGCCATGTGCTTGAAAATATGTTTGTCTCTGCCAACCGCCCATTTTTCCAAAGCACGCAAATCATGAATCTTGGATGCATCAACGAAGCGGCATACTACGAATTTGCCCACAAAAAACTGGAGCAGAATGGTCAAATCCTAAACAGCACCGCCTTCAATCATCTTTACAGTTCTTTGTTTGGCCACACCTGGTATGTGCAGATGATTCTCAACCGCTTATTCGAAACCGCACAAAAGAATATCACCGAAGAATTTATCGATGCCACTATCGCAAATGTGATTGCCGAAAACGAGGCTACATATCAAACATTCGTCCGCCTCATCACGCCAGCCCAACGCAAACTGCTCCGTGCAGTGGCAAGCGAAGGCACGGCCAGAGAAATCACAGGGAAAAACTTTGTGGCGAAATATCAACTTGGGGCGATCAGCACCATACGCCTCAGCACAAAAACCCTCGTAGAGAAAGAACTCCTACTGGACCAAAACAACCACTACGAAGTTTACGACCGCTTCTTCGGCTTCTGGCTAAAATAATCGCCCATACCCACGCCCTTTCTACCCAAAAATCCATAGAAAGGGCGCAACTATCGGAACATGGAAAAATAATTCGTGATAATTTGTGCTAATTTGTGGCTGATTGAAAACCACGAATCCCACGAATTTCACGAATCATTTTTCTCCTGAAGCCGTGCGAATATTCTTGTTGAATCTGTTGAATCGGTGTGAGCCCCAAAAACACCCACAAAAGCGAAATCCGTGTGAGCCTAAAATTCCCACCAACCTCCGTGAGATTTCCCACCATCAAAAAAATCAGTTAGAGTGGGATCCGTGTGAGCCCCAAATCCACACACAAAGCGGAATCCGTGTGAGCCAAAGCCCCTCGCCCACAAAAGCGGGATTCGTGTGAAGAAAAAGGCTCCGAGGATGGGTGGGTACCACTTCCTTCGGAGCCTTTCCTTGAAAAAAACTATTGCTATTTCTTATGATTTCTTTGTTTTGATGATGAACACAAAGGCTGCGGCTATCACAAGGTAAACACCTGCCAAAGTGAGCATATTAGGCTGTGAACTGCCCACAAGGTGCATCACGAAGCCACCGGTGGCGGCTGCCGCAATCTGTGGCAAACAGATGGTGCAGTTAAACAAACCAAGCACGGTGCCCATGCGTGAACTGCCCTCAAATGCGTTGGTCACGAATGTGAACGGCATGGCGAGCATCGCAGCCCATGCGCAACCAATCAGGAAGTAAGGCACAAACAGCATATACTGGTTGGTGCAGTATGGCACAAGGGCGAAGCCCACAGCGCCAATCACCAAACTGAGCGCGTAAGCCAGTTTTGGGCTCTTGAACATAGGAAGCACCACTGCCCAAATCACGCTACCCACTGCCTGAACGGCGAAAATCACGCCCACCCAGTTGCCGGCTGCCTGATAAGCATGGCTTGCGGTGTCGCTGGTCTGCCATACGGTCTCGGCGATAGAGCCGTTGGTGTAGGTCCACATGTAGAGGAACGCTGCCCAGCAGAAGAATTGCACCACACCCACTTGGAAGAACACCTTCCATGCGCCTTCTGGCTCTTTCTTCGAAGCCTTGCCATCGGCGGCAGCTTCGTCCTTAATCTGATACTGCGCAAATTCTTCGGGTGGCATTTCACGCACATTCATCATGGTGTAAACCACACAGAGAATGAGGATTGCGGCACCAATATAGAACGACCAAATCACCGATGGTGGCACTTGGCCCTTTGGTGCAATGTTGGAAATACCGATAGCGGTAAACAGTAGTGGGAACACATAGCCCACAATAGAGCCGGCGTTGCACAAAAACGACTGAATGCTATACGCCTTCGTCTTCTGCTTTTCGTTCACGAGGTCGCCCACCATCATCTTGAAGGGCTGCATCGCCA
>SAMEA104315421__coassemble_841_pt1 | contig 24932 bp, 19 predicted proteins | sample SAMEA104315421__metabat2_high_PE_022 | metagenome-assembled genome bin SAMEA104315421 (sample SAMEA104315421) | gut metagenome | biome: Monkey gut; feature: monkey-associated habitat; material: faeces | place: China | collected 2013 | reverse complement strand
GCAAGGACACTTGCATGGTGTTTCGCATCATCTGGCATCTCCGATGCCTGTCACCTGCTTTTGTTTCAGTTTCCTCCATGAATTTTCCGCCGATACGCAATAGTAGGGCGATTTATATGGAAAAAGAAAAAGCATTGCTGGGCCGGAGGGGGCGAGCAATGCTTTGATATTTTTTGCCGTTACGGCGGCGACCTATGCCGGGGGATTAGAAGGGGAGGTCGTCGGCGTTAGAGGGTTCGTTCATGAAGTCGGGGGCTGGGGCTGCTGGTGCGGCAGGTGCTGCTGCTGGCTGTACGGGGGCGCCACCTACTGCTGGAGCGCCGGCTGGAGCGCCAGCGTAAACTGGAGCCTGTGCGTCGGCTGGTTCTGCCTTCCAACCACGAATGCTGGTGTACCAGCGGCCGTTATACTCGCGGCTTTCGATGTCGAAACTCAACTTCACCATCTGGCCTTCCTGAAGGTCGTATTGGGTGGCACGGTCGCCGAAGAAGTCGAAGTGCACCTTCTTTGGGAAGTTTTCTTGAGTTTCAAGCACATATTCTTGCTTCGACCAGTTGTTACCTGCCTTGGAAACGCCAGTTTGCAGAGGCAATTTCAGTATGATTTTACCAATAATTTCCATTAAAATCTGATTTTATAGTGTTGTTCAATAATGTTTTTTCAAAACACAAAGTTACACATATAAATTCATTCAAGCACCATTTGTGGCTGAATTTATTTTCAAAATATTCCTCACCTTCCACAGAAAAAGAGCCACCTTGAAATCACATCAAAGTAGCCCTTCGAGAAGCTGATGTATATCTTTTAGCCTCTACTAACTAAACTTTCAAATTATTCCATTTCTTTAATGGCATTGAGGAAGTATGCCTCACTCTTAATCATGTTGCGAGCCTGGAGCACCATGGTCTTGGTCTCACTAAGGATGTTAAGAAACAGTGCGCTTGCACGAGAGCTTGATGTGGAATCGTTGCGCACACGCTTAATGTGATTCTTAATAATTTCGGCTATGGTATCGAACAAATCGTCGCGTTTAACCATCACATCATCGAGTTGGCTGAAATCCTTCTTAGCCAGCATTTCGGAGATTTGGCGGAAGATTTCGTCCACCTTGTCGTTGATCAACTTCAAGTCTTGAATCTGCTCGGCTGATAAGCCACGGTGATTATTGTTGATGTGGTCGTATGCTGGGCGAGTGCTGTGGAGCAGTGCCTTCGACACTTCTGACACATAGTCAACAATCTGCACATAATAGTGCGCCGTTTCGATGTGTTGCTCTTGGAGCTTTTTCACTGTAGAGCAAATCTCGTATTTGCGCTTATTGGCTTCCTCATACATTTTCTCACTCATTGCCACAGTGTCTTTCAGACCCTTGCGGTTTTCGGTGAACAGCGATACCAACATTCGATTGTAGATATTTGAAGTTTGGTTCATCACATCCACCACCATTTGGGTGCAGTTGTAAAGCACATCTTCAGGAGCATCGCCATCATCGATGAGGTGTTCTTCTTCGGTTTCGGTTGCGTCGGCGCTCTTAATCACGAAGCGCTTCAGCAAAATGTAGGCGGCGATAAGAACCAGTGCGGCAAGTGCATAGCCACCGCCAAACATCAGCAGCGAGGTGATGATGAACGACATGCCGAATGCCACGAATGCTGTAACGAACCAGCCCATAATCACTACCATCACACCTGAGATACGGTAAACGGCACTGTCTCTGCCCCAAACTCTATCAGCCAACGATGAACCCATCGAAACCATAAACACTACATAGGTGGTAGAGAGTGGCAACTTCAACGAAGTACCGATACAAATCAGAATTGAGGCGGCTGCGAGGTTGACCACGGCGCGAATACGGTCGTAGATGATGTCGCCTTTCTCATCGCTGCTCAATGGTTGGAAGCGAGTGTTGATATATTTCACCCAGCTTGCTGGAAGCACGCGGTTGTACCATTCGTTGAGTTTCACAGAGTAGCGAACCAGTGCTCTTGAGAAAGGGGTGGAATTGAAGCGCTCATCTTCTTCCTGCTGTGATGCAAGGTTAAGTTCGGTTTGCGACACCTTCTTGGCATCTTTTGAGAAAAACAGGGTAAGCGCCATCACCACACCTGCGATTGCCAGAAATTCGATGTTCACCATCTTTGGATCGTTGAGTCCACCCATCATCATTGATGAGCCACCGTCTTGTGCCAAGGTGTAAGCATCTAAACCTGCCAAAGGCACACCCACGAAGTTCACTAAGTCGTTGCCGGCGAAAGCGAGAGCCAAGGCGAACGTACCGCTAAGGATGGTAATCTTCAGAATGTTCACACCAAGTTTTTGGAGAATGAAGAACAGAAGCGAGGAAGCAAGCCACACGCCGCCGAGCACCATGAGCAAGTTGTCGGAAATGAATCCGGAAATCTCTTCGGTAATCAGTCCAGAACTCTTCAAGCCCTTGAACATGGCGAAGTATATGATGCCAACAATGGCAACACCGCACCACACTGCACCAAATCTGCCAAACTGCTTAGCATAGCGGAAGGTGAACAGAATGCGTGAGAAGTACATCACTACCGAACCAACGATAAAGGACAGAACTACCGAAACGAGAATGGCTGAAATCATGCCTAATGCCTTGCCACCGTTTACAAATTCGCCGATTCCGGCATCGAGGTCGCCACCGTAAATCTTAAACACAGTCACTGCCATCGACGCACCCAAAAGTTCGAAAATCATCGACACGGTGGTAGATGTTGGCAACCCAAGTTTGTTGAAGCCGTCAAGCAGTATCACATCGGTGAGCATTACGCCCACATAGAGGAACATAATCTCGGAGAATGTGAACATTTCGGGGTGGAACACGCCATTACGTGCCACCTCCATCATTCCGTGAGAGGTGAGGACACCAACTAAGATGCCCACAGCAGCCACGCTGATAATAGTCTTGTAAGATGCGATTTTTGATCCAAGTGATGAATTCAAAAAGTTGATTGCATCATTCGAAACTCCCACTATCAAATCGACAATCGCGAGGATAGCAAGAATTACTACAATTACAGTGAATACTGGACTCATAAATTTATTCTTTTAAAAAATTAATACTTTCTTTGTCGTTTAGATGTCAGCGATGGTTCGCTTTATCTGTTTCTTTGGTTGAAAAAAGGGTGTAACTGTGGCTATTAAGGGATTATTCACCCTTAACAGATGAGATATAACTTCTTAATGATTAACTATTTACTTTGCTAACGAGAATTCAAATTCCAAGCCACCGCCTTCACGATTGCGAACTGTGATCTCGCCCTGGTGGAAACTTACGGCATTCTTTACTATCGCCAGTCCCAATCCGGTGCCACCCATAGTGCGGCTACGGCCGGCGTCGATTCTATAGAATCGCTCAAACAAGCGTGGCAGATGCTCTGGTGCTACCCCTACCCCATTGTCGCTGAAGGTGAACACATAGTAGTCGGGGGTGGTGTCTTTCAACTTCACGGTCACATCACGGCCACCGCTGTAGTTGAAAGAATTGACCATCAAGTTGCGGAAGATGGATTCCACAAGCGATTCGTTGCCACGGATTTTCACATTCTCTGGCACATCGATGTGAATGCGGAGTTGCTTTTCAGGAGGGAACACCTTCATTTCGTCGGCCACCTTGTGGATAATGTCGGTCACATTCACCTCGCTGCTCTCAATTTTCTCTGGAGCATCGGAAATGCGGGTAATCACCGAAAGGTCGGCAAGCAGAGCCGAAAGGCGTTTCACATTGTCGTAGGCAGTGCTCAGCAGTTGCTTCCGGGTGTCGAGTGGCAGCGCTTCGCCATTGTTTTCGAGTGTTTCCAGACACGCCTGAATCACATGCACAGGTGTTTTGATTTCGTGGTTGATATTGTTGGTGAGTTGGTGTTTGATACGGTTCTTTTCGCCCTGCTCAAACAACACGTCGCGCATATTTTGGTCGCGCTGCTCTGAAGTCACTTTCAAGTTTTTGTACAGATTCACCACATGGGCAGAGATTTCGCCAAGTTCATCGTTGGGAAACTGCTTGGTGTCGTAGTCGTCGATATCGTCGTATTCAGCAGCCTCCACAAACTTGCGCAGATTCTTCACACTTCGGCTCACCCTGTAGGCTGTGAACCATGCCAGCACCGTCATCAGCAGTGCAATAAAGATAATCAGATTGCTATTCACAGGGTCAGCCTTGAGGGTATCGACCAATGTGTGGTTGTAAGGCAATGCCGTGCGCACCACCAAGCCGTCGCCACGAGTGGCTGAGTAGAAATATTGGCGTGAATCAGTCGAGGAGATGCGGCGGCGCTGGAAGCCGTGTCCATTGGCGATAGCCTCTTTCACCTCTTTTCGGTTGAGGTGGTTTTCTTTCACATTACGAGAATTGGTATCGAAAATCACGCTGCCCGAAAGGGTGATGACCGACACACGCGTAGAATCGCCTATGCCAATCTCTTTCAGCACTTGAGGACTGAGCTTCTTGCCTTCGCTGATGCAGTCGAGAATACGCATATTCTCCATTTGCAGGCGGCTATCCAGCACCTCGGTCTTGAAATCCACCTCGCGGGAATACTGCAAAGCGAAAAACACCAGCGTCAGCGACCATGTGAAAAACATGATCAGCAAGAAAATGCGCGTGTGCACACTAATCTTTGGTTTTGAAGCCATAACCAAATCCTTGTTTGGTGAAAATTCTGTTTCCATATCTGCCTATTTTTTTGCGCAATCGCGCAACATTCACATCTACTGTGCGATCTACCACGCACACATCTGCGCTCCACACTCTGTTGAGGATTTCTGAACGTGAGAACGCTGTGTCGGGGTTTTTGAGGAAGAATGCCAGCAAGTCGAACTCGGTGGTGGTGAGCGTGATGGGCTCATCGTCCACGAAGCATTCTTTTTGCGGTGTGCGGAGTGTGAGCTTCTGGAATTTGAGCACTTCCTTCTCGTTGGAGTAGCGTCCGCTACGGTGAAGCACGCTCTTCACTCTTGCCACCAGTTCACGCATTGAAAAAGGTTTGCGAATATAATCGTCAGCGCCGTTGTTGAATCCTTCCAGCAGGTCCTCCTCCGAGTCCTTGGCTGTGCAGAAAATGATAGGAATCGCATTCAATTCCTCACGGCTGCGAATCACTTTCGCAAGGTCGAAGCCCGACATGTGTTCCATCATCACATCAAGAAGAAACAGGTCGTAGCGTTCGAGGCGCTTGGCGAGTGCTTCTTCGGCTGAGAATGCTGTATCGACGCTGAATCCCTCAAGTTCGAGGTTCACCTTCAACACGTAGCAGATTGACTGCTCATCGTCAACTATCAGTATTTTTGGAACATCAGTCATTGTGCTTCTTTTTTCTTTGCAATGCAAAATTATAATAAATGATAGACGTGAATATAACAAAAATGTTACAATTCGTGCCACAGTGCCTCAACAGGCAAATTGTAACATCTTTGTAACATTTTATAGGTCAGTATTGGGCATAAATAAATGGGGTCACATCTGATGTGGCGAACTGGAGCACCAGTTGCACCACTATCACAAACACCACCAATTTCACCAGCCAGAAGCTCTCCACAAACCAGTTTTTCACTGCCGCATAGATGCTGCATGGCACAAAATGAGCCACCAGCAAGAGCACGAGCATGATGCACCACACATAGCGCACACTCACAAACGGTGGCAGATATGCGAGGTCGAAATTGGTGAAAATTCCACCGATGATGGTGGTGGCCTCAGCAACCGACTCGGCACGGAAGAAAACGAACGCGAGCATCACGGTGGTGAATGTCAGCAAACCAGAAAGCAGTTTCACTGCCCAGTTGTCGGGGATTCGCTTGAGCCACGGCATACACATTTTGTGAATCACCAACGCCACACCATGAATCGCGCCCCATATCACATAGGTGAAGCCAGCTCCGTGCCAAAGGCCGCCTATCAGCATGGTGAGAAACAGGTTCACATATTGGCGAATCTTGCCTTTGCGGTTGCCACCAAGCGGAATGTACACATAGTCGCGAAGCCAAAACGAGAGCGAAATGTGCCAGCGGCGCCAAAATTCGGTGATGTTGAGCGAGCGGAATGGGTGGTCGAAGTTCACGCCGAGGTCAAATCCCATAATGGCACCCAAACCAATCGCCATATCGCTATAGCCGGAGAAGTCGGCATAGAGTTGCACGGTAAAGCCAATCCCCGCCATGAGCAGTTCAAAACCGCTGTAGCCTTGGAGCGTTTCGGGGCTGCCGAAAATAATAGATGAGTATTGCGCCAGATAGTCGGCTATCACGGCTTTCTTCACCACGCCCACCATCACCAGCCAAAAGCCGCCGTAGATTTCGGCTTTGGTCACGTCGGTGGTGCGCTCAAGTTGTGGCATGAAGTCTTTGGCTCGCACCACAGGACCAGCCACCAGGCATGGGAAGAACGAGAGGTAGAACAAATATTGGAGATAGCTCTCCACAGGCGGCATCTTGCCCTTATACACATCCACCACATAACTGATGGTGCGGAAGGTGTAGAATGATATGCCTATCGGGGCAATAATCGCCAACGGGTGGAAATTGCCACCCACTATCTCGTGCCACGACAGCATGAAGAAGTTGGTGTATTTAAACACCATCAGTATGCCCACCGAGCACAGTAGCGATGCGCACAGCATCAGCCGGCGCGTCCTCTTCGCTTCAGTTCGGGAGATGCGGAGTGCCAAATGCCAGTCGATAACCGAGGTGGCCACCATCAGCAAGAATATCCACCCACACGACTTGAAGGCGAAAAACAGGCTGAACGCCACCACAAAGAGCATCATCTGCGTCTTGCGATGACGAATGCACGCAAAAATGGGCAGAAACACCAAAAACATCAGCCAAAACGCTCCGCTCGAAAACACCAGCGGCACCGATGGGTCGGGGGTGAAAAACGATGCGATATTCTGTAGCGCAACCGAGAGGTTGCCCGATATGAGTTGCAATGTTGTCATAGCGTTTCAGTGTTAGGGTTTGGCACTTCGGGTTGTGCTGCCACAGGCTCTGCCACAGGTTGGACGGTGGGCTTTGGAGCTGGCTCTGCTTTCGGCTTAGCCTTCACTTCGTTATCAGTCATACTGAATGTTTCGGTATGGCAATACGCACGCGCTTTCTGAGGAAGATTGAGCACGATGGGATTGTTGCTTTCCTCCACTATCCACTTGCAGATACGGTCGGCCCACTTCGCCGCCGATGCCGGTGTGGGGTGCGCGCCGTCTTTGGCACGATCGTAGTGCTGGTCTGGGGTATAACTAAGGTAGAAATTGCCTTTTGGCACCACGCTTTGAATCATCTTGTTGATACCAGTGTCTTTCTTCCAGTTGGGCGGCCCAATCCACACATACGGAATGTCGGCAAACTCTGCCACTATCTGCTTCACATATTTGGTGCGACGCGCGATAATATCGTTGACAAACAGCTCGTTGCCACCGAGGCTGATGATGATGTAGTCGGGGCGATACTTTTGAATACATTCCTTCACTCTGCCACTTGTGGCCCACACTTCGGTAGATGAGCCGTACCAAATCACGGTGTTCATCTGATGCTCATTCTCTTCGGCATACGCCGCTATGCGTGGGCTCAGTCGCTCAAGCATGGAGTCGCCTATGAACAGAATATTTTTTTTGGTGGTGTCGAGTGGGGCTCGCTCCACGGTGGCAATGGCTTTGCCCGAAACCGAATCGGTGGTCACCACATCGGCAAGCTCAAGCTCATCGTCGGGTGTCGAGAGCAAATCGGATGCGAAGGTCGCGGTGTTGATGCCAAACGATTCCTCTATGCCGTCTTTGAAAAACGACAAGCCGGCAAACAGCATAAAAGCCACAAGAAGAAGCACAAAAAAGCTAAAATACGTACGTTTCATGCAATGGAGTGGGTTTAGTGGAAGAAAAGGTTTATGTACCAAAAAGGTGAAAGAGGCTGCGTCAAATTTGCGGTTCCAAATGCTTTTGGAAATTTTGACACAGCCTCTTATGTCACATGAGGCAAAGCCTCGTGTTATTTCAGAAGTTTCACGCCAATACCTGGACGGTCGGCAGGCACGGTCACCTGACCGTTCACAATCTTGATGCCGTCGAATCGGTCGTTGGCGATGAGCCAGTTGCCATCAAGGTCAGCCCAGTCGCAGAGTGGCGAAAGTTGAGCCGCAGCGGTCACAGCACATGAAGTTTCGGTCATACAGCCAACCATAATCTTCATGTCGAGCGCGCGCGCCAATGTCACCATCTTGTAGGCCTCGTTCATACCGGTGCTCTTCATCAACTTGATGTTGATACCAGAATATACACCGTGGAAGCGGCGAATGTCGGGCAGGCGTTGGAATGCCTCATCTGCCACGATAGGCAATGGAGAGCGCTCGGTGAGCCATGCGGTGTCGTCAAGTGGCTTTTCCTTTTCCAGTGGTTGCTCCACAAATAAGCAATCCTTGTCGGCAAGCCATTCAGCCATTTCAAGAGCCTCTTCCTTGGTTTTCCAACCCTGATTGGCATCCACATAGAGTTTGATGTCGGGGCGAATGCTGCGCACCAGTTCATAAAGGTGCTTGTCTTTTTCAATGCCGCCCAAACCCATTTTCACCTTAATCAACTTGAAGTCGTAGGTTTCGGTCATTTTCTGGCGAACCACCTCATCGGTGTCGATACCGATGGTGCAAGTGGTGAGAGGCGCCTTTTCTGGATTCAAACCCCAGATTTTGTACCAAGGCTGTCCCATGAGCTTACCGAGGAGGTCGTGCAAAGCAATGTCGACGCCAGCCTTTGCGGCACGGTTGTTGGGTGCCACGCTTTCCACATACGCCAAGATGTCTTCTTTGCGGAATGGGTCGGTGAACTGCTCAAGATTGAGGCTGCCGAGGAATTTGCACACGCTTTCCACGCTTTCGCCGAGGTATGGAGGCATTGAGCATTCGCCATAGCCCACCACGCCGTCGTATTCCAGTTCCACCTGCACATCAGGTGTGGTGGTGCGACTGTATTTAGCAAGATTGAAGGCGTGCTTCAACTTCAATTCGTAAGGGAAGAATTTCAGTTTCAGTCGTCCGCTTCGTTTGATTTGTGCAGGAGCGTCGTTCTTACCAAAGAGCGAGATTGGAGATGCAGCAGCTGCAATTCCAAGACCTGCGCCCAAAATGAATTTTCTACGGTCAATTGACATATCAATGTAGTTTTATTGATTTATGGTTTCGGTTGATTTTCTCTCTATTTGATGTTAAAAGTACCAAGGGTGATTGCGCACGTAGGTGATGTAGGGTGTGCCAATCTCGCCTGCGATTCTACTTGCTGAAAGTGGCGAGTAGAGGTAGGTGGGGTCCTTGGGGTCGAGGCTGTTGATTTTCACCTGACCAGAGCAGTGGATATACTTGCCGTCTTGCATGTAGATGCCCACGTGGGTCACACGGCCCGACTTGGTGCCGAAGAAGAGCAAGTCGCCGAACTGGCATTTCTGCCATTCCGATCCTTTTATCTTCAAGCCGTAGAGTGCTTGCTGTGATGCGTCGCGCGCCAAAATCACACCGCTGCTGAAGTAACTCACTTTCACCAGCCCGGAGCAGTCGGTGAGTTTGGTTGATGTGCCGCCCCACAGGTAGCCTGAACCCAACATGCGGTGAGCGGTTTTCAACACGAGGTTGAGGTCGAGGTCTTTTTTCGCCCATTCCTGAAATTCGTCAACTTCGCTTTTTGGCAACCAGCCAAGGCGACCGTCGGGGGTGGCGAGTTGAATCCATTCGCCGTTCTCTGCCTTGTATTCGAGAATGTTGCCCATCACGAGGTCGGTAACGGTTTCGTCGCCAGCAGGCTCGGTCACGAGGCGTGTGCAGTAGGTGTTCACGATGTAGCGCTTAGCCGCACGCCAGTCTTTCATCTGAGCCTCTGTTTTGCAGAAGAGCGAAGATTCTGGCACATACGAGATATAGTTGTCGGGCGTTTGCACGCGATACCAGTCGGAAGTGCAGTCAAGCACTCTCACAGGCTGTCCCATGATGCCTTGAGTGGCCATTTCGCCAGCGTGCTTGCCTTCGCAGCGCATACTTGCCACCGAGAGCTTCACCAAAGCCCACTTCTTGCCTTCGGGCACGGCATTGTAAAGCACATTCACCTTGTTTTGCACATTGGTGAAACCGTTGTCGGCAAGTTCTTTGCTGATGGCGTCTTTCTGCTCTTGAAATCCCACGGTGCCGGTCACAGTCACCTGCTTGCCAGCGGTGGTGGATTTCACATCAAAGATGGCTGTACGCTTATCGGGAGCGATACGGCTCTTGAGTTTGCTCAATACGCCGGCAGCATCTGCCGCCATGGCGCTGACGCTGATGGCCGACATCAGCACAACGCTTAAAATCTGGAAAACCTTTTTCATATATGATTGCTAATTTTTTGTTTGCTAATTAAAATAATTGCCGAGCCGCATTATTTGACTGGCTCTATGCTGTTGAGTTTAAACGATGAATTCCACTTGTCGTAGTAGAGGTTGCCGTTTTTCCATTCCACCTCGCCCATTTGGCAATCCACGGTCTCGCTGCGAATGTACTTCTTTTCTGGGCTCAACTTATCGCCCACACCCTCGTTTGACGCCATACGGTAGATGTCGATACCAGTGGCATAGTAGTCGCGCATCTGCTCGCTGCGCTCGGTGGTGCGGCCAAACGACGCATCGGTTGGCACCCAGCCCACGCCCTCGAAGTAGGTTTCACCCCAGTCGTGGAAGTTCACTTCGCCAGGGTGGAGCATATAGCCGCTCTCCCAGCGTGCAGGAATGCCGGCGGCACGGCACAGGGTGATGTAGAGCAAGCCCACCTGACCGCAGTCGCCGTGCTTGTTTTCCAGCACATATTCAGGAATGTTCTTGATGGTGCTGTATTCACGCGCGCCTGCCCATGGAAAGCGTGATGCAATCCAATGGTAGATGTGGCTGGCGGCAAGCACAGGATTTTCTTCGGGAGTGCCCACAATCTGCTCTGCCAGCTCACGCATAGCATCGGTAATCACGATGTGGGGATATTCGCTGCTGGTGTATTTCACATATTCGGGAGTGTTTTTGTAAGGCTCCACCATCGCCAAAAGGTCTTGCTGCGCAATGTGGCGTTCGCCCACATCGTAACTGAATGTGTATTCAAAGTGGGTGGGTTTACCCTTCTCTGCCACAGCCTCCATATACACGGTGTGGTGCTTGCTGCCCTCGCTCCAAGTGACGGGGCGATTGCTGCTTTCGAGCTTGATATTCTTTTGACGCAAATTCTCGTAAGGGATAGGCATCCACACACGCAGCGTTTCGCCAGCGGGAATGGCATCGGCATCCACATCGAGCGTGAAGGTCACATTCACATGGTGCCAGTCGCGCACGCCGTTGGCATCGGGCACGGTGCGCATGGCGCGCACCACATACTTGCGCAGCTTCTCGCTGCCCTCGGTGTTGTCGGCTTGATTGACTTCGGCAAATTCCTCGCCCAAAAGCCAGAGGTTGCGCACAGCCTTGCGGAACCACAGTTCTTTGCCGTCGATATTCATCACCTCGATGGCTTTCACCTTCTTCCAGTTGTCGATTTGCTCATCGGTGGCATCGGGCATCTTCTCTCGAATCTGCTTCACGCCATCTTCGGGCAAAAGGGTGAAATCTTTGCGAATGCGCCCCATAATCTGGTTGAGCGAGTCGATGGTCACAGCATTTGCTTTACGCACTTTTGATGGCAACTTCCTCATCAGTTGCGAGGCTTGGGTAAATTCGCCCTTGTTCATCAGTTGGTCAACACTGGCGCGCCAATTGGTGGCATCGGTGGCCGCTTGCGCACTCATCAATCCTGCAAACGCAACGAAGGCGATTATAGTTTTCTTCAACATTGTAACTTTAGGTTTGTTTTTGTATTCAAAAAATTAATTCAACCCCAAATTTAATCATTTTCCCCGAAATATCACCAACTTCCACCCCCACAATCTTCCCCAAAATTTCAAAAAAACACAAAAAAGGCAGAGGGTGCTTGGTTTTGCACGCTCTGCCTTTGTATGGTGATTTGAACGTCGGTTTACTTCAGGGTGTGGAATGAACTGCCGTCGAAGCAGTGGGTGCACACTTTGCACTTGGGCAAACCGATGGCCTTCACTATGGTTTCCACCGTGGAGAACTTTAGTGATGAGAGTTTTAGGCGACGTGCTATCTCGTCGACCATACGCTGATATTCGGGGCTGCCTGTGATGGCGTAGGCCTCAACATTCTTGTTCATGTCGCCCTCAAAATCTTGGATAATGCGGCGAGTGATGAGTTCAAGTTCGCTTTTCGACGCTGAGAAATTCACAAATGGGCAAGCGTAGATAAGTGGCGGACAGGCAATGCGCATGTGCACCTCTTTTGCGCCCTCATTGATGAGTTCGGCAGCGGTGTCGCGAAGCTGTGTGCCACGCACGATAGAGTCGTCGCAGAAGCACCAGCGCTTACCTTTCAGCATATCGGTGTTTTGAATGAGTTTCATCTTTGCCACAAGGTTGCGCATAGACTGGTTGCTTGGCATAAACGAGCGAGGCCATGTGGGGGTGTATTTGGCAATGGCACGCATATATGGCACTTTATGACCTTCGGCGTAGCCTACAGCCATACCGATGCCCGAATCAGGAATACCGCACACGCAGTCCACTTCCACATCGTCGGTTTCGCCCATGGCACGGCCACATTCGTTGCGCATCTGCTCCACGTTGCGCCCCTCGTAGCATGAGGTGGGGAATCCGTAATAAATCCACATGAATGAGCAAATCTGCATTTCCTCGTTGGGCTTGCGCATCTGTATCATTTCGTCGGCAGTAATGCGGACAATCTCGCCCGGACCCACATAATGAACAGTTTCGAATCCCAAGTTAGGGAAAGCGGTCGATTCAGAGGTCACCGCCATACCATCATCGCTCTTGCCCACCACTATTGGGGTGCGGCCCCAGCGGTCGCGCGCAGCGATAATGCCATCTTCGGTGAGCAGCAACATTGAACACGAGCCTTTGATGGAATTAAACACATTCTCAATGCCTTCCACAAAGTCTTTGCCCTTGATTATAAGCAACGAAACGAGCTCAGTGGGATTGATACGCCCCGACGAGAACTCGCTCAAATGCATATTTTCAGCCAGCAACTGCTGTGCCAATTCTTCCAAATTATTGATTTTCGCTACCGTAACAAGTGCAAAACGTCCCAAATGCGAATGTATGAGCAGCGGTTGCGCATCGGTGTCGCTAATCACGCCAATGCCCGAACGGCCCTTGAACTTGTCAAGCTCATGCTCGAATTTGGTTCTGAAATACGTTTGCTCCAAACTATGGATAGAGCGGAAAAACTCGCCCTCATCGCTGATAGTAACCATACCAGCACGGCGAGTGCCGAGATGTGACTGGTAGTCAGTTCCGTAGAACAGTTCTGCCCTACACTCTCTGTTTTTGAGTTTTGTGCCAAAAAAGCCTCCCATTTCCCTAAATTTAAAGTAGTTTCTAAAAAACTCGATAAAGTTACAACATTTTCCCCAATCCCCCACCAATTCACCCCCAATTTTTCACAAATGATGCTTCCATTTTTAATGTTTTAATGGGCACCTCGGCAAAAGCCCGCTGTTCCCAATTTCACGCTATAGCGTGAAATTATTTTCCAAAGCAAGGTGAAGATTGTTAGCAAAAACGAAAGGAAGCCGGCCTCCTGTTGGGTGTGGGGAGGCCGGCTTGCTTTATTGGGTGGGGAAATCGCTGTGGATTAGATGAGCGATTCCACGATTTTCTTCACGTCGTTGCCGAGCTTTTCGGCTTCTTCCATAGTGTGAGCTTCGCTGTAAATACGGATGATTGGCTCAGTATTGCTCTTGCGCAAGTGTGCCCAACCGTCTTTGAAGTCGATTTTCACACCGTCGATAGTGGTAAGTTTTTCGTTAGCGTAGTGCTTTTCCACAGCAGCGAGAATAGCGTCAACGTCCATATCTGGAGTGAGTTGGAGCTTGGTCTTAGCGATTTCGTATTGTGGATAAGTCTTTTTGAGTTCGCTCACCTTCATACCGCTCTTTGCGAGCAATGTGAGGAACAATGCCACGCCCACGAGAGCGTCGCGGCCATAGTGGAGTTCTGGATAGATCACTCCGCCATTGCCTTCGCCACCAATCACTGCGCCGATTTCACGCATCAGGGTGGTAGCGTTCACTTCGCCCACTGCCGATGCCTCGTAGCGGCAACCGTGCTTAGCAGCCACATCACGCAATGCGCGAGATGATGAGAGGTTGCTCACTGCTGGACCAGGGGTTTGTGAGAGAATGTAGTCGGCTACGGAAACGAGGGTGTATTCTTCAACAAAGAATTCGCCATTTTCCATAATGATAGCCAAGCGGTCAACGTCGGGGTCAACCACGAAGCCCACATCAGCCTTGCCTTCCTTCATGAACGAGCTAATAGCGGTGAGGTTGGCAGGGATTGGTTCTGGAGTGTGACCGAAGTTGCCGGTTGGCTCGCAGAACAATTTTTCCACCTTCTTCACGCCGAGTGCTTCGAGCAATTTTGGAATTGCCACGCCACCGATTGAGTTCACTGCGTCAACAGCCACGGTGAAGTTGGCTTTCTTGATTGCTTCCACATCCACGAGTTTGAGGTCGAGCACGGCTTGAATGTGACGGTCGAGATAATCGGCCTTCGATTCCTTGCCAAGTGCGTCAACTTCAGCATAGTCGAAGTCTTCTGCTTCAGCGATGCGAAGCACTTCCTTGCCTTCTGCGTCGGTAAGGAATTCGCCCTTTTCGTTAAGAAGTTTCAAAGCGTTCCATTGCTTTGGATTGTGAGAGGCTGTGATGATGATACCACCGCAAGCATTTTCCCACACCACTGCCAATTCGGTGGTAGGGGTGGTAGCCAGACCGATGTTCACAACATCGAAGCCCATGCCTTCAAGTGTGCCAACCACTACGTTGAGCACCATTTCGCCAGAGAGGCGAGCGTCGCGTCCAACCACGATTTTATTTGACGAGAGTGCGGTGGTGCGACGAATGAAAGTTGCATAAGCACTGGTAAACTTCACAATATCAAGTGGAGAGAGGCCATCGCCTGCACGTCCGCCGATAGTGCCACGAATACCAGAAATTGATTTAATAAGTGACATAAAGATGTATTAAAAGTTAAGTTAAGTAGTGTATATATAAATAGTTGTATGGAGCGGATTTCATTTACGAGGGCATTTTCCCGATATGCCCCCGCATCACCTGTTTCATCAGCGCTTACTTACACCTTGCTGGGAAAGTAGCGCAAGTGGTAGAGGAATGGCGTAACGTAGCTAATCTCATCAGATTTGCCGTACTGCGACTTCACAATCAAGTTCACCTCGCAGTCCACGCCAAGATACTTGAGCGGCATCTGAATGCCTGTGCCCCACTCTATCGACGACTGACGGGTGTAGTCATCGAACTGGAACGAAGTGGTAGCCATGCTCATATCGTCGGCATTGCCACCCGATGGAGTCCAGGTTCTGTTCTCAGTGTACCATGTGTTGAGATTGTAGCGAGTGTAGCGGAAATAGATGGTTTGCGATTTGCGCGCCTTGTTGTTCTTACGGTCGCCAGCCTTGAGCACCTGCATATACACATTGCCTTCGGCATCGAGTTTGTAGAATGGAGCGTCGGAACCCACCTCAAACACCGAGTCGGCTGGCACTTCTGCCAAGCGGAAATTGCAGAGGAAGGCATTACAAGCCTGACGCTCATCTTTGAGCAATTCGGCATAGCTACGATTTTTCTCGCATGACACAAAGTTCATGGTCACAGCCATGATACCGAGTATAAAAAGTATCTTTTTTGTATTCATATCTCTTGTAAAAAATGTTTTGTCAAATATTTTGTTGTCGGCAGTCGTCAAGCACCTTGTGGAATGCTTCCACTGCTTCGTCCATCGTGCCATGGAAGTCGCCACCAGCGGCATTCTTGTGTCCGCCACCGCCGAAATAGCGGGCGCAAATGTCGCTCACCGAGAAATCGCCCTCGGAGCGGCACGACACCTTGATCTGGTCGGCATCTTCACGCAAAAACATCACCCATCGCACTTCGGGCGCGCACAGCGGTTTGTTCACCAGCCCCTCAGTGTCGCCTTTGCGGTAGTTGAATCGCTCCAGTTCTTCCTTGGTGAGCGTAATGAGCGCGGCGCCATCTTCGGGGAACACCTGCATTTTCTCGCTCAAGGCATAGCCCTGAAGGCGCAGGCTGTCGGTGCTGAAGGTGTTCATCGCCATTCTGTAGAGCCACTGCTTGTTGATGTTGTACGACACCAAATGAGCCACAATCTCGTAGATTTCGGGATAGTCGCTGCTGTAAGTGAAATTGCCCGTGTCGGTCATCATGCCCACAAACAGGCATTGCGCCACCTCGGTATCGACGTATCGCAAAAGCGCCATTTGCTGGAGGGTGCGATACACCACCTCGCAAGTGGACGACAATCGGGGGAACGAAATCTTCACATCAAACACGTCATCGGGGTCGAGGTGATGGTCAATCAATACGCGTGGCGCATTGCTCACCTCTATCACTTCGCCCAATTTGTCGATGCGCTTGAGCGTGTTGAAGTCGAGGCAGAATATGAGGTCGGCATTGCGAACCAAAAAGCGGCCTCGCAACTGAGCCATAGTATAGACCACCACATCACGAACGGCAGGGATAAACTGCAATGCGCGAGGCACTTGGTCGGGCACCACCACATAAGCATCTTTGCCCATATTGCGGAGCACTCGGCACAGCCCCAAAGTGCTGCCAAGGGCATCGCCGTCGGGCGAAAGATGGCAGGTGATAACGATATGACGCGCCGATTTGAGCAACTTGCTCAGCTGTTCTATCACACGGCTATCTATAATAGGCTCAATCATCAGGGGTAATTATCACTTTAATCAACAAAATTAATACCTATAGACGGCATTACCAAAAATTTAAATATTTTTTGCGAAAACCCAAACAAACCGAAAACGCTCGGCGACTGGTTTATCCCAAATCGGTCATTAGCAATGAAAAAAAATCCTTGCACGGACTCATGACCGATTGGGGATTATTTTTCGCCAAGGATTCGGAGAAATTCTTCCTCAAAATTTGGGGTGAGCACGCCAGTGCCTATGGCTTGACGCACTTCCTCCACCGTCCAGAAGCGGCCTTCGTCCACTTCCGCGGGGTCGAAGTCGAACGACTTGCGGTCGGTGATGGTGAAGAAGGTGTGTACCATTTCACGCTCCACCTCGCTATCGTACACATAACTGAAAAGGTGCTTGGGCTCGTAGTCGGTGAAGCCGAGTTCTTCGCGTGTTTCGCGCGCCAGCGCCTGCTCCACGGTTTCGCCATAGTCCATGTGGCCGCCCACAGCGGTGTCCCACTTGCCAGGTTGGATAAACTTGTGAATGGAACGCTTTTGCAAATAGATGTCGCCATTGGCGTTGAGCACGTGCAAATGCACCACCGGGTGAAGCAATCTGCTCCCCGAATGGCATTCCTTTCGGGTGGCTTTGCCTATCACATTTCCCTTTTCGTCAACAATCGGGAATATCTCTTTTTCCGAAAGGTCGGCTGCTAATGTTTCGTTCATTTATCTTGTGTCTTAAAATTCTTTTTTATCGCGTCGCGCAATTTGGCTGGCGTGAGGTCGGCGGAATATTCGGTAAATGGCAGCGCGGTGTGGCAACCATTTGCCCATTCGCTACAGCCAAACGCACTCTTGCCTTTCACCATGTGGCCCTTACCGCACACGGGGCAAAGCACCTGCTCGAATTTCGTGACCCTCGTCACGCGCTTTTTCTTTGGCGCACTCTCTGCCGCGCCGCCCTTGGTGGGCGATTTGGGCGTGTCTTGCTCCACTATGATATTGGTGCCGCTATTGTCGCGAAGCACGGTGAGCACGATTTCGTTGACCATCACTTTCAGTTCGTCGATAAACTGCTTGGCGCTGAACTCGCCTCGCTCTATCTTGCGAAGTTTGTTTTCCCAAAGTCCGGTGAGTTTGGCGCTTTTGAGCAGTTCATCTTTTATGGTGTCGATAAGTTGGCACCCAGCAGTGGTGGCAACAAGGTTTTTACGCTCTTTGGTGATGTAGTGGCGGCGAAGCAGCGTTTCGATAATGGCGGCGCGTGTGGAAGGGCGACCGATGCCGTTTTCCTTCATGGCGTCGCGCAGTTCTTCATCGTCAACGAATTTGCCTGCCGTTTCCATGGCGCGCAGGAGCGTACCTTCGTTATACATCTTTGGAGGCTGCGTGGCCTTTTTCAGCAGCGATGGCTCGTGAGGACCGCTCTCTCCCACCACAAATTCGGGCATGTTGCCGTTGTCGTCGGTGTCGGTACCTTCGGTGTTGTTTGCCGTCTTGTCTTTGCTGTAGATGGCGCGCCAGCCTTCTTTGAGTATCTGCTTGCCAGTGGCTTTAAACTCAAATTGACTAATTTTCGCCATCACGGTGGTGGTGGAGAACTCACAATCCGGATAGAATGCGGCGATAAAGCGCTTTGCCACAAGGTCGTAAACCAATTTCTCGTCGCGTGTGAGCATCACCTTGCGTGGGTCCACATTGGTGGGTATGATGGCGTGGTGGTCGGTGACTTTGGAGTTGTCGAACACCTTTTTGCTCTTTTTGATTGCACCGCCCTGGAGCACCGGCTCTGTGAGCTGGGCATAGGGTGCCATGGCTTGCATAATGCCCGGTATCTTGGGGTAGATGTCGTCGCTCAGGAATGTGGTGTCAACGCGTGGATAGGTGGTCACCTTTTTCTCGTAGAGCGACTGAATGGTGCGCAAGGTCATGTCGGCACTGTATGAGAATTTCTTATTACACTCCACCTGCAAACTGGTGAGGTCGAACAAGCGAGGCGGAGCCTCTCTGCCTTTCTTGCGCTCGATGCCGGTAATCGACAAAGGTGCTTCCTTGATGCCGGCAATCACAGTGTTGGCATCTTCTTCGCTCTTGTAGCGGCCTTTTGTGGAATTGAATGTCACACCACGATACAGGGTCTTGATTTCCCAGTAGTCTTCTGGCACGAAGTTCTCAATTTCACGTTGGCGCGACACTATGAGGGCGAGCGTGGGCGTTTGCACACGTCCTATCGAGAGCACATTGCGTGAGCGTGCGTATTTCAGCGTGTAGAGGCGTGTGGCGTTCATGCCCAAAATCCAGTCGCCGATGGCGCGCGACAAACCTGCGTAGTAGAGGTTGTCGAAGTTTTCCGAGGGCTGCAAATGCTTGAATCCCTCACGAATACTGTCGTCGGTAAGTGATGATATCCACAGTCGCTTCACCGGTATGGTGCAGTTCGCTTTCTGATACACCCATCGCTGTATCAGTTCTCCCTCCTGCCCGGCATCACCGCAGTTGATAAGCTCGGTGGAGTCTTTAATGAGGGTTTCTATCACATGAAACTGCTTTTTGATGCCTTCGTCGTCTTTGAGTTTGATGCCGAAGCGGGGCGGAATCATGGGCAGTGAGCCGAGGCTCCAACGCTTCCACAGGTCGGTGTAGTCGTTGGGCTCCTTCAACTCGCACAAATGGCCGAACGTCCAGCTCACACGATAGCCATTACCTTCGTAAAAGCCGTCGCGACGCGCGGTGGCACCCAGGATTTTTGCAATGTCGGCTGCCACGCTTGGTTTTTCCGTTACACAAAGTATCATTCGCCCAAGTGTTGTTTTTTAGCTTCGTCCCACAGTTGGTCCATTTCGTCAAGTGTCATTTCGTTGAGTCGCTTGCCTTGCTGTTTGGCTTTCTGCTCTATGTAGTTGAAGCGTCCTATGAATTTTCGATTTGTCTTTTCAAGTGCGTTGTCGGGGCGCACACCATAGAGGCGAGCGGCATTCACAAGCGAGAAAAACAGGTCGCCAAACTCTTTCTCACGGTCAATCTCATGTCCGCTTTTGAGCTCGGCTTCCACTTCGCCGATTTCTTCGCGCACTTTTTGCCACACGTCTTCTGGCTTATCCCAATCGAAGCCCACATTTGCGGCTTTTTCCTGCACGCGTTCGGCTTTGATGAGCGATGGCAATGTGGTGGGCACGCCACCGAGAATGGTTTTGTTGCCTCCTTTTTCTTTCATCTTTATCACCTCCCATTGCTCACGCACCTGCGATGCGTCGGTGGCACTGTGGTCGCCGTAGATGTGGGGGTGGCGGAAGATGAGTTTTTCGCGAAGGGAATCGCACACGTCGGCTATGTCGAACTGGCTTTTCTCCTCGCCGAATCGGGCGTAAAACAAGATATGGAGCAGCACATCGCCCAATTCTTTGCGTATGTTGTCGGGCTCTCCAGCAATCAGTGCCTCGGCAAGTTCCATAGTTTCCTCTATGGTGTTGGGGCGAATACTCTCATTGGTCTGTGCCGAATCCCACGGACATTGTTCCCTGAGCGTGTCCACCACGTCGAGCAACTGGCTGAACGCCTTTAATTTTTCTTCTTTTGAGTGTTTTGTCATTGTTTAAATCCAAATATGTATATATTCCACTAATTAGTTTTCGCGCCTCGCTTCAGGAATGCGATGAAGGCGTCCACGTCCTCGTTGTAGGCAAACGGACCTGAAAGGAGCGCGCCTTGCTGGTCGAGCACCACATAATAGGGCTGCGAATTGCTGTTGAATTTGTGGCGTTGCAGATAACTCCACTTGTCGCCCACTGTGGTGAGGGTGGTTTGTTTGCCGTTTTCCTGCACCACCATAGGTTGCTGGAGTGGGGTTTTGTCGTCAACCATCAGTTTGATGGTCACGAAGTCTTCACTAATCATTTTCTTCACTTTCGCTTCATCGAGCACCGCGCCTTCCATCTTTCGGCAGTTCACGCAGCCGTGTCCGGAGAAGTCGATAAACACGGGCTTGCCCTGTGCTGCGGCGGCTTTCATGCCTTCGTCGAAGTCGTCATATTCCACTTGCTCTCCGCCATAGAGGTTGAAGTCTTGGGTGTAGAGTGGTGGCACGAATGCGCTGGTGGCTTTCAGAGGCGCGCCCCACAAGCCTGGCACGAGATAGGCGGTGAATGAGAGCGACACGAGCGCCAAGAAGAAGCGCATCACGCCTATTCCCGATGATTTTGGCTCACCATCGCTCTTGAAGCGGAACATTCCCAACAAGTAGAGCCCCATCACACCGAAAATGGCTATCCAAAGGGCAATGAAGGTTTCGCGGTCGAGTATGCGCCAACCGTAAGCGAGGTCGGCTACGGAGAGGAATTTGAGCGACAAAGCCAGTTCTATGAAGCCGAGCACCACTTTCACGGTGTTAAGCCAGCCTCCCGACTTTGGCATCTTTTTGAGCATGGTGGGGAAAAGAGCAAACACGGTGAACGGTATGGCGAGGGCTATTGCGAAGCCTGTCATACCCACCACAGGACCCATCACACTGCCTCGGCTGGCGGCTTCCACCAAAAGGGTGCCGATAATTGGACCGGTGCAGGAGAACGACACAATCACCAGTGTGGCTGCCATAAAGAAGATGCTGAGCATACCGGTGGTCTTGCTGGCGGTGCTGTCCATTTTGTTGCTCAACGATTGGGGAAGTGTGATTTCGAATGCGCCGAAGAATGAGATGGCGAAGATCACGAGCAATGCGAAGAACAGCAAATTGCACCATGCGCTGGTGGCGAGTGCGTTCATGGCGCTGGCACCGAATAGCACGGTGAAGCAGATGCCAAGAAGCAGGAATATGATGATGATAGATAATCCGTAGGTGGTGGCGTTGGTGATGGCTTTGGCTCTCGAACCGCTTTTCTTCAAGAAGAAACTCACGGTCATCGGTATCATTGGCCATACGCAAGGGGTGAGCAAGGCGAGAAGTCCGCCCAAGAAGCACGCCCAGAATATGTACCACAACGAGCGGTCGGCAATGTCTTCCACATCGGCGTTGTTGCCTTCAATGACTGTAACAGGTGCCCACAGTTGGTCGTGGGTGGGCGATGCCACCGCAGAATCGACTGCGCCGACTGTTGCCACTGGTTGAGCAAGGGTGGCTGCTGTATCGGCAGAGGTTGCATTGGCAGTAGGTGCCTGAACGGTTTCTGCCACAGGTGCCTGTGCGGCTGTGCCTTTGAATGAGAACGATTCCGACTTGGGTGGTGTGCAGTTTTCGTCGTCACACGCCATATAGCGGATGCTTCCTTCTATTTTGTATTCTTTGGCTGTTACGGTAAACTTCTGCGAAAGGGTCACGCTACCGGTCCACCAACTCAAATCCATGTCGAAGGTTTCGTCGTGCTGCTTGTGCGCCACCTTGCTGGGGGTTAAACCGCCCACAAGTTTCACGCCCTGATTGTTCCAGTGCACGGAGGTTGGCTCTGGTCCGCCAGCAGGCAGTTGAGTGCCATACACATGCCAACCGGCATCAACGGTGGCGGTGAAAGTCACCACGCCATTGGTGGCATCGGTCATCTTGATGGCTGACTTCCATTTCACGGGGTCAAAAATTTGAGCAAAGGCACTGCTTGCACCAATCACCATGAGGGTGAATATGAGTAAGAATCGTCTTGTCATAAAATTTCAATCAATCTTAGTTGGAATATACATACAAAATTACGAAAAATCGGCAATAACTCGCACCTCACAAGCAATAATAAGCCAAAAACACCCCAAAATCCGAAAAATAACCGCGGAAAGTTGCAGATATGAAATAAAAATACTAATTTTGCATCACCAAACAAAAACGGTCACTTGGATGAGCGGTTTAGTCCCTGGTCTGCAAAACCAGTTAGAGCGGTTCGACTCCGCTAGTGACCTCCAACAAAGGCAGCTGATTTCCCAAAAAATCAGCTGTTTTTTTATTCCTCCCCCACCCCTAAAACAAAAACAAATTACCAAAGACAAAGGTATCGTCTTAACTTCTTCAACTTCTTAACTCCTTAACTTCTTGAAAACAACAGCCGAGACAGGCATCGGAGATGCCAAATGATGCGAAACACCATGCAAGCGAAAATCGCAAAGCGATCGAGCGCAGTTTGGTGATAGCGATGCGCACACAATATGAGCCTCAGAGAGGGTCGGTCGTGGTATCAAATTTCACCCACACCAATGCTATCGTCTTAACTTCTTCAACTTCTTAACTCCTTAACTTCTTGAAAACAACAGCCGAGACAGGCATCGGAGATGCCAAATGATGCGAAACACCATGCAAGCGAAAATCGCAAAGCGATTGAGCGCAGCTTGGTGATAGCGATGCGCACACAATATGAGCCTCGGAGAGGGTCGGTCGTGGTATCAAATTTCACCCAAAACAATGCTATCGTCTTAACTTCTTCAACATCTTAACTCCTTAACTTCTAAAAAATCTTCTTAACTTCTAAAAAGCAACACGAGGCCTAACCATTGCTGATTAAGCCTCGTGCGTTATATGCTATGTCGCGCGTTATTATTTGCGAACAATCACCTTTTGAGTGCTCATGCTGCCGTCGGTGTAACGGATCACCTTCACATTCACGCCATCGAATGGAGTTGATGAAGTCATACCAGCAAGGTTAACATAACTCACGTTAGCCACTTGCTTAGCAGCTTGAGTGTCGGTGATGCCAGATGGCATATCGAGTTCATTGTCGAGAGCAATGTTCACTTGGTAGTAGAGGCCACGATAGCCATAGCGTGCAGTGTTGATCAAACCAACGTAACCAAACTTAATTAGCTTGCCACCCTCAATCACACCTGCCGCGTCGGGATTTTCAGCCTTCACTACTTCTACGCCACCGATAGTGCTTTCTGCGAGAGCAAATGCTTTGTACACATTCTTTTCGTTCTTCTTGTAAACCAAGTCGTTGCTTGAAATGGTGCAAGATTTATTATTGTTGAAGTTAATAACCAAGCAACCACCCATTTCATCGAAGTTATACACAATGACGCCCTGGCCAGTCTGTTCAGCGTAAGTCCTCAATTCTTGTACAGCACCCTTCTTATAAACGTAATCGTTAGCTTCGTCTTCTTCAATCACACCGAGAGAAACGGTACAGTTAGGCTTGAAAATGCAAGTAGTGATATCTTTGTCGTAAACCACACCTTTATTATCAGTGAAGTTAGAAGTGAGAATCATGTTCCAAGGGCCATAAGTAATCATATTGTCAAACAGATTACCACTGATAGTTGCGCTACCGAAAGCGGTAGGAGCTTGAGTCTTTACAGAAGCAGGCACAATCATGCGATACTGGTAGGTTTCCTCGTCCATGCCAGCCATTTGTGGATACATTGTAAGAGCAGTTGAAGCATCATCATATTTAGCCTTCAGATTAATTAAACCTGTAGGTTCACCAATGTTAATGGTGGCGGTGCTGCCCTCTGTAGCGTAAGTCACGATTGACTTACCCACAGTTGGATAGTGAATAGAGTCACCAACAAAATCCACGCGTACACTATACTTTGACAGTTCGTCTGCTGAAGGAGCTTGAGCCACTGCTGTTGTTGCCATCAGGGCAACAGCCATAGAAAGTAAAAATTTTGCCATAAATACTTAATTTTGAGTGATATTTAAATAAATAAATTGGTTAATCATAACAGTGTATGCAAATTTAAACATTTTAAGCCACCAAAACAATACCCCCAATAGATTTTTTCGCGATTGCGAAAAAAAGTCAACGAGCCAACAGGTCAACGAGCCAACAAGTAGCCAATCCAAAATCCCGAAAACCTCGATAATTCGAAATTATCTGAGTGCTCCGAGTGCTCCGAGTGCTCCAAGAGATCCGAGTGCTCTGAGTGCTCCGAGTGCTCCGATTAATCAAAGCGCCAATTTCTCACGTTTGGGCACGAAAAAAGAGAGCGGCAGATTGCTCTGTCGCTCTCCGTAGGGGGCGGTTACCTACTCTCCCACTTTCGCAGTACCATCGGCGTGGTGAGGCTTAACTTCTCTGTTCGGAATGGGAAGAGGTGGAACCCTCACGCTATAACCACCTTAGTTCGTTTTCAGTGTGCTTGCCATTTCTGACTTTTGTCGCACCTGTGATAAGGTTGAAAGAAATCTCTGGAAACGCTGGCTTGAACCCA
>SAMEA104315421__coassemble_783_pt1 | contig 28285 bp, 23 predicted proteins | sample SAMEA104315421__metabat2_high_PE_022 | metagenome-assembled genome bin SAMEA104315421 (sample SAMEA104315421) | gut metagenome | biome: Monkey gut; feature: monkey-associated habitat; material: faeces | place: China | collected 2013 | reverse complement strand
AAATCGCAAGAGTGGCGGTGTAATAAAATCACGAATCATGACGTAGGGACATGCCGAAGGCGAGAGCACTGAAAAAGTAAAAACAACTTTCAGATTGAAAGTTAATAACGGAGAAATAGTCGTTTTACCCTTCTTTTTCTGCCTATCATAGCCTTATTGAGGCGATTTGTGGAAAGAAAAGTTATAAATCGTAAGCATTTTTCGTTTTGGTCTTTAAAAAACTGGACTTTTTCAGTGCTCTCGCCGAAGGCATGTCCCTACGTTATGACGTGATCGTTTTTGGGGAAATATAGGGTGTTTCTTTATTTTAAAATTCGATGGTGATATCCACCTTTTCCATGTCGCATTTGAATGGAGGGGTGAGTTTACTGATGGTGATTTCTCCACCTGTGACGGTGGGGAAATTCTTTTTTACGGCTTGCGTGATGCGGTAAGCCACATTTTCGAGCAGCAGCGATGGCTGCGCCATTTCAGCCTCCACCGTGGCGTAGAGGTCGGCGTAGTTCACCGTGGCGTAGAGGTCGTCGTCGGTCATCGCCTTCTCCATGGGGCAATACACCTTCAGCGTCACCTCAAAGTGGTTGCCCACCACTCTCTCCTGTTCGCCCACGCCGTGGTAGGCGAAAAATTTCATCTTATGCAGTGTGATAGCGTTCATTTCTGTTGTTCTTTACTTTCAATCCAAACGTATGCGCCCAGGTCGGTAGCCGTGCCGTTGGTGAAGCGGTCGTTGCCATAGCGGTCGTAACGTGCGCTTTCGGGGCAAAGGCTGATGTCGCCGCGCGCTATTGCGGGGCTCTCGTTCATCAATCGGTAGTCGAAGATGTATTTCTCGCGGTTCACATAATACTTCGGGTCGGCTTCCCACACGCAGTTGAAGAAGTGGTCGTCGTCGTTGCCGCTCGACTTAAACAGCGTGTTGTAAATCCAAATATTGGTGCCGCTCATGTCGCCCAAGTTCACATCGTAGCCCAAACCGTAACTGATGCTGTTCATGATTTTGCAGTCGAGAGGCATCAGCGAATTTTTCTCATCGTTTTGGAAGAACGCGATGTTCGGCCCCTCAATCGCCGCAAACAGATAGTAGTTGGCAAAGGTGCACTGTGTGGCGCGGATTTTACCGCCCATAAACGCCACCACGCCATCGGGAGCGTCGCTAAACTCGGTGCCTTCCGCCTCCACCCATGCGTTGATGGTGAGCATACAGTACGACTCCGAATTATGCACCACGCTGTTGATCAAGTGCAGCGATTGCCTTTCGGGATTGTTGCTTGCCACCTGTATGCCGTATTGCGTGCTGTGAAGGTCCACGTATTGCAACTCATTGTCGTGGCTGCCGGCGAAAATCAGCAAGCCGCCCCATTGTCCCGACATGATGTCGAAACTGATGTCGCCCACCACATGGTCGAGACGGTCGCCACGCATCACTATCTGCTTGTCTTTCGTGCCGATAGCCTTTAGCGTGCCATACACCTCCAGAAGTGCCTTGTCGTGGAAGAGTAGGGTGGTGCCGGGGTCGATGGTCAGCGTCACGTTGGGGCTCACCACCAGTGAGTCGTAGATGACGTATGGCGTTTCGTTGGTCAGGTGGGTGTCTTCGGTGAGCTTCACGGCTTTAAGGGTGCGCACATCTTGCCCCCAGGCGTTGAGCGCCACGCTTTGCGTCACACCGTTGGTCACGAAGTCGATGCGGTCGTTGATTTCCTCCGGCTCGTTTTTGTCCAACTTATCCACATATCCCTCCACAAACACGTAGATGCTGTCGCCGCCGCGAATCTCAATATCGCGAAACACGCTGCCTTTCGTGCCGTCCACGTTCAGATAGAAGTGCGCCTTGCTGATGCCAGCCACCTGTATGTTGGAGATGTTGATTTGCTTCTTGCTCCTGTTGTAGATTACAAACTGCTTAGTGGCAGTGCCTTTCGTAGTCATCACCGTGTCGAATTTCACCGTATCCACCGAGAAAGTGAGCAAATCGGAGGGGTCAGTAGTGAACGAGTCGTCGATGCAACTGCCCAAGCCCAAAGCGCAAACTATGGCCATGGCTATGATATGTAGTATCTTTTTCATTCTAATATTGATAATAATGCCTTATTAATAAAGAACGTGAAGCAGGAATAATTATTACATTCTGTGATAAAAAATGTGGATGACTTTTTTGTCAATCCATCTAAAAGATATATCTTTGTGTAAAATAAATAGGAGAATGATAGTAAACATTTTTAATCTTAAACTTAAACATATATGAAAAGAAAAATTTTCGCGATTTTAGCATTTTTACTTTGTGTGACAAGTGTGCATGCTGCTGTGGGTCAGGCAGTGATAGATGGCATGAATTATGCGCTTAGTTTCGATGGCGAAGTCAGAACAGCCACACTGTTGGCGGGAGACAAGAAATACGCAGGCCGCGTGGTGATACCAAGCATTGTCACTTTTGCAGGCAATCAGTATAAAGTGACTGCTGTCGGTAACGACGCTTTCAAAGAGTGTACCGGTTTAAAGTCGATAACTTTTAGCGATAATGTGACCACCATTGGCGATAATGCATTCGAGGGTTGCACTAAAATAACGGAATTGGTTTTGCCGCAAGGTCTCACTTCAATTGGAGCTTATGCCTTCTGCTATTGTTTTGGATTGAAAACTATCGACATACCCAACTCTGTGACTAACTTAGGAGATTGCTGCTTTATCCAATGCATGAACATCACTTCACTGAAGATAGGAAGCGGTGTTAGCACTATTCCTTCATACGCATTTGCACTATGCAACAGTTTGACCAGCGTGGTGATACCAAAAAATGTGAACTTGATAAAAAATTACGCTTTTGCGGACTGTATCAAGTTGGCTTCTGTCACAATTCTTTCAGATGCAATATCTATTACTGGAGCAAATGTGTTTCAGAATTGTTCTGCTCTCGATTCGCTGGTATTTGGTGAAAGTGTAAACACTATCCGGAGCAGTTCGTTTAATCTTGGCAATCGAACTAATGTGATAAGCCTCGCCAAGTATCCGCCAGTGTGTGAAGGCGACACCTCGCCATTTGCAGGCGTGAGCCCTTACTGTGTGCTTTATGTGCCAAAAGGCCGTGCCGCCGACTATCGCATGGCGAAAGGTTGGGCAGGGCAGTTTCGCGCTGTTGACGATATGAACGACTCCAGCCATTCTGCCAATTGTGATGTGAATGGTGATGGGGTAGTGGATATCGCAGATGCCACGGCAGTCATCGAATGCATATTAGCCAAGTAACCACCCCCACTTACAAACCCAAAGACTCCGTTACAGGTCCGTTACAGGTCTGTTGCGGGTCTGTTACGGGTCTGAAAAAAAACACCTATTTTATCCATTATAAATCCATTAACACCGATTTTTATTATTTATTTTAATTCGGTGAAAATTGGATTTTAATGGATTAAATAGGTGTAAAAAATCGCATTAAAATGGATAAAATGTAAATGGATGAAATCGGTGTAAATCGGGTTTGAATGGATTAAATAGGTGTGAAAAATCGGATTAATTCGGCGTTTCTCACACCCAGTGTCCAGTAGATTACCAATAGACAAAGCCATCGTCTTAACTTCTTTAACTTCTTAACTTCTTAACTCCTTAACTTCCAAAAAAATCTTCCAAAAAAAATCTAATCTCTAATTTCTAATTTCTAACCTCTTTTCCCCCTTCTTCTTTGCTGGTTTTTGGGAAAATTTGTAACTTTACATCATCAATAACAATATCAACCAACGCACACATAAAAACCACAATCCATTATGGCTTTTGAAAACATATTTAAGGCTATCGACAACACGTTGCGCCACGATGAGGGCTGCTCTACCGCCCTCGACTATGTGGAGCAATCTTCCTGGGTGCTTTTCCTGAAATATTTCGACGATTTGGAGCAAACGCGCGAAATGAGCGCGATGCTCATGGGCGAAAACTACTCTCGCATCATCAGCGAGGAATTTCGCTGGAATGTGTGGGCCATGCCCCTCGGCGACGATGGCAAATACGACATATCCAAGGCGCTTACGGGCGACGACCTTATCGAATTTGTGAACAATCGCCTGTTTCCCTATTTGCAGGGATTCAAGGCGCTTTACGAGCCCGACACCATCGAATTTAAGGTGGGTGTGATTTTCTCCGAAATCAAGAATAAGATTTCGAGCGGCTACAATCTGCGCGATGTGGTGGAGAAAGTGGCTGAACTCAAATTCCAAACGGCGGAGGATCAACACGAGATGACGCAAATCTACGAAAACCGCCTCAAGCAGATGGGCAACGCTGGGCGCAACGGTGGCGAATACTACACGCCCCGTCCGCTCATTCGCACCATCGTGCGTGTGATTGACCCGCAGATTGGCGGCACGGTTTACGACGGTGCATGTGGCTCGGCTGGCTTCCTCTGCGAGGCTTACAACTATATGCACAATCATGTGAAAAGCACCTCCGACGAGGAAGTGCTGCAAACCTCCACTTTCTATGGCAAGGAACTGAAGGGGCTGGCTTATATCATTGCCATTATGAATATGATTTTGCACGGCGTGCAGTGCCCCAACATCGTAAAGACCAACACGCTCACTGAGAATCTTGCCAATGTGCAGGCGCGCGACCAGCACGACTATGTGCTTGCCAACCCTCCTTTCGGCGGCAGTGAGCGTGCCGAGGTGCAGCAAAATTTCCCTATTCAGAGCAGCGAAACTGCCTATATGTTTCTCCAGCACTTTATCAAGCATCTGAAGCCGGGCGGAAAGGCTGGCATTGTGATCAAAAACACTTTTTTGAGCAATACCGACAACGCTTCCATTGCCTTGCGCAAGAAGTTGCTCACCGAGTGCAATCTCCACACCGTACTCGACCTGCCGGCGGGCGTGTTTCTTGGTGCTGGCGTGAAAACTGTGGTGCTGTTTTTCCATAAGGGTGAGCCCACCAGCCGTGTGTGGTATTACCAACTCGACAAGCATTTCACCAGAACTCGCCCTATGACCGAGGCCGACCTTTCCGACTTTGTGGCGATGATGCCCAATAAAGCCGAGAGCGAAAACTCATGGAGCATCGATGTGAGCAATCTCGACGACAACTTCGACCTTAGCGTGAAAAATCCCAATAAGGTGGAAGTGGTGGACAATCGCACCCCAAAAGAGATAGCCAACGAAATCGTAACCCTCAATGCCGAAAGCCAACAACTTCTTGACGAAATCCTACAACTACTATGAAACAAGGCTGGGAAATAAAACCTTTTGAAGAAATACTTGAAAAGGTGAAATATTCAAAGAAAATTCCGAAACAACAGTATAAGAAACGAGGGACTTATCCGATTGTGTCTCAGGAACAAGAAATAATCAGTGGATTTTGGGATGAGAAAAACGATTTATTCCGACTCAATAAACCCATTGTAATTTTTGGAGACCATACGAAGGTTGTTAAATATATAGATTTTGATTTTGTTATTGGTGCAGATGGGGTGAAAATACTGTCACCGACAGAGGAAATTTTGACTAAATATTTGTATTATTTTGTTCTAAGTGTGAATCTTAGAGACCTTGGATATGCAAGACATTTTCGTCTTCTCAAAGAGCAAAAGATTCCTGTTCCTTCATTGTTGGAGCAGGGGCGGATTGTGGGGGTATTGGATGCTGCTTTTGCGAAGATTGATGAGTTGAAGGAGAATGCACAGAAGAATTTGGAAAATGCCAAAGCCCTCTTCCAGCAAGTCCTCAAACAAGAACTCACCCCCAAGCCCAACTGGCAAACAAAAAAACTCGGAGAAATCGCATTAAAGAAATTGTCTTATGGGGCAAGCGTTCCATCTCGAAATTTTGATGGTGAATATAGGTATATTCGCATTACTGATATTGATGAAGACGGTAAATTGCTTAATGATTTGGTTTCTCCCGCAGTGTGTGAAGAAAAGCACATTCTGCACAGTGGAGATCTCTTATTAGCAAGAACAGGTGGAACAATTGGTAAAAGTTATTTATATTCACCTGAAGACGGTAAATGTATTTATGCTGGCTACCTCATACGAGTGATTGTTAATCAGGATATTGTGCTTCCTGAATTCGTTTTTTTAAATACAAAAACCGATAGATATTGGAAGTTTATTAAAACATCACAAAAAACCGCTGCTCAACCGAATATTAATGCTCAGCAATATTCTTCTTTTGATATACCATACCCACCAAAGGATGAGCAGGAAGGTATAGTGAGAAAAATAAAATCTATTTTTACTAAACAAAAGCAGTTGGAAAAATGCTGTCAAAAGACTATTGCTGAATGTGATGCTTTGAAGCAGGCTGTTTTGCGTCGGGCATTTAATGGCGAATTGTAATTCGTGGGAATTTGTGTAAATTTGTGGTTGATAACAAAATAAATAAGTGGTTATGAACGAATCGGATACTCGACTACAGAAAATTGACCCTGCACTGAAGGCGGCAGGATGGAGTATGGTGGCAGAGAGCCGCATCCTCACCGAGGTGCAGTTCACCAACGGTCGCATCAGTCGCACCGTTAAGCCCAAACCCCTGAAAGCCGACTACATACTCGTGTATCGTGGCGTGAAACTCGCTGTGGTGGAAGCCAAGAGCGACGAGCGCGATGTGGCCGACGGCGTGGGGCAAGCCAAGGTGTATGCCAAGGCACTCGACATCCGATTCACCTACGCCACTAATGGCAACACCATCTACGAGATGGACATGGCCACTGGGGCAGAGCAGACTGTGGCGGCATTTCCCAGCCCCGAAGCACTGTGGCAACGCACGTTCAGCACCCAAAATGCGTGGCGCGACACTTTCAATGCCTGCCCGCTCTACAGCGGCGGTGGCCGCAAGCCTCGCTACTATCAGGAAATAGCCATTCGGCGCACGCTCGATGCCATAGCCGATGGCCGCAAGCGAATGTTGCTCACCCTCGCCACTGGCACCGGCAAAACCTTTATCGCCTTTCAGATAGCGTGGAAACTGTTTCAGTCGCGCTGGAATGTGCGCCAAACCGGCACACGCCCCCGCATTCTGTTTCTTGCCGACCGCAACACCCTCGCCAACCAGGCGTTTAACGGCTTCGACGGCTTCAGCGCCGATGCCAAGGTGCGCATCAGCGCCAAAGGCGTGAAAAAGACGGGCGAGGTGCCACGAAACGGCAGCATATTCTTCACCATTTTCCAGACTTTCATGAGCGAAACCGACGGCGCGGCCAACTTCGGTCAATATCCGCCCGACTTCTTCGACCTGATTATCATCGACGAGTGTCACCGTGGCGGTGCCAATGATGAAAGTTCGTGGAGGGAGATTTTGCAATATTTTAACTCGGCAGTGCAACTGGGGCTTACCGCCACACCACGCCGCGACTGCAACGCCGACACCTACCGCTACTTTGGCGATCCGCTTTACGAATACTCGCTGCGCCGAGGCATTGAAGACGGCTTTCTCACGCCTTTCCACCATGTGAAGATGAGCAGCAACATCGACGAATACCAATACACCCCCGACGACGAGGTGGTGAGCGGCGAAGTGGACGAGGGCAGAGTATATACCGAAACCGACTTCTACCACGGCAATATCAAGATTCGCCAGCGCGACGAGTTGCGTGTGCGTGAGTGGATGAATATGATAGACCGCAACGAGAAGACGCTGGTGTTTTGCTGCACGCAGAACCACGCCGGGCAGGTGCGCGACATGATCAACAGCATCAACGGCGGTAATCCGTTCTACGCCGTGCGTGTCACTGCCAACGATGGCGCCCTCGGAGAGCAATACCTGAAGGAATTTCAAGACAACGAAAAGACCATACCCACCATTCTCACCACCAGCGAGAAGTTGAGCACTGGCGTGGATGCGCTCAATGTGCGCAACATAGTGCTGATGCGCCCGGTGAACTCGATGGTGGAATACAAGCAAATTGTGGGGCGTGGCACGCGCCTTTACGATGGCAAATACTTTTTCTCGATTTACGACTTTGTGAAGGCCTACGCCCACTATGCCGACCCGCAGTGGGACGGTGAGCCGGTGTGCAGCCGGTGTGGCAACTCGCCTTGCACCTGCACGCCATCGGGGAGCGGTAAGCGCTATGTGTGCCGCAAGTGCGGACACAACCCCTGCATCTGCGTGTGTGAGAAGTGCGGTCAGAATCCTTGCGTGTGCCCTTGCCCGAAGTGCGGCAGTTATCCCTGCATCTGCGAGAAGGATGTAAAGGAGCCTGTGGAGATTTACTTGGGTAAAAACCATGTGAGGAGGGTGAAATTCGTGCGCGACGATATGTTCTGGGGCAAAGATGGCAAACTCGTGAGCACTCAGGAGTTTGTGAACGAAATGTTTGGCGATTTGCCGTCGTTTTTCACCTCAATCGACGATTTGAAGCAGAAATGGGCATATCCTGAATCTCGCGCCGAACTGCTGGTGAAGATGGGCGGCGCTGGTTATGGCATGGACGTGCTGGAGCAGTTGCGATCGCTTATCGGCGTTGACGACTGCGACTTGCTCGATGTGCTGGAATACATAGCCTACGAAGTGGAGCCTATCAACCGACGGGAGCGCGCCATGAGTGCCGACCCTCTGCCCGACCTTACGCCAGCGCAGGAGGCGTTTGTGAAATATGTGAGCCAGGCGTATGTGGATAAGGGCATCAACGAACTTGAATTGAGGTCGCTGCCCACGCACATGCAACTGAAATTTGGCAGCGTTGCTGAGGCAGTGGTGGCGTTAGGCGGCATCGACAAGGCCAGAACCACCTTCCGAAATTTCCAAAAATCCCTATATCTGTCGTAAGCCCTTCTACGAGCCTACGAGTCTACGAGTCAACGAGCCAACAAGTCAACAGGTCTACGAGTCAACAGGTTTTCGAGTTTTTTTTGGTCCGACAAGTCCGACAAGTCCGACGGGTCCGACAGGTCCGACTTGAGTGACGGCGAGGCTGTTATTGTCGCGAAAAAAAACACCGATTTAATCCATTATAAATCCATTATCACCTATTCCCCCCTATATCCTATCACTCGTTGACCTGTTGACTCGTTGACCTGTTGACTTTTTTAAATTCGGTGAAAATCGGGTTTTAATGGATTAAATAGGTGTAAAAAATCGCATTTAAATGGATAAAATGTAAATGGATAAAATCGGATTTTAATGGATAAAATAGGTGTGAAAAAATCGCATTGAAATTGAATTAGGTGTTTCTCACACCCAGTGTCCAGTAGATTACCAATAGCCAAAGCCTTCGTCTTAACTTCTTTAACTTCTTAACTCCTTAACTTCTAAAAAAAATCTAATCTCTAATTTCTAACCTCTAATTTCTCCCCCTCCTTGTGGGTAAATTTCATTTTTTTTTGTATATTTGTAGTGTAATATGCCTATTTGTGCGCTAACAGATTGGGCGTATGGTTTAATGAAGACAATAAACATTTAAAACTTAAAGAGTTAAATGAAATCTGATAGCCTAATTATTATTCCAACCTACAACGAAAAGGAGAATATAAGCAACATTATCCACGTGGTTACCAATATGCCAGAGCATCAATTCGATGTCTTGGTAATCGATGATAATAGCCCCGATGGCACCGCCGCTATCGTGGAGGGCATTATCGCCGAAATGCCTGGCCGTGTGCACTTGGTGAAGCGTGCCGGCAAACTCGGACTGGGCACCGCCTACATCGCTGGTTTCAAGTGGGCACTTGAGCACGATTACCAATACATCATTGAAATGGACGCCGACTTTTCGCACCGCCCCGAAGATTTGATTCCGTTGCAGCGTGCGTGCGCCGAAGAGGGAGCCGATGTGGCTGTGGGCTCGCGCTATGTGAATGGCGTGAATGTGGTGAACTGGCCTATGGGACGTGTGCTGATGAGTTACTTCGCGTCGAAGTATGTGCGCATCGTCACCGGCATGAAGGTGCACGACACCACCGCAGGATTTGTGTGCTACCGTCGCGAGGTGCTTGAGGCGATGGACTTGGATATGGTGGAATTTAAGGGCTATGCTTTCCAAATCGAGATGAAGTTTACTGCTTACTGCATGGGCTTCAACGTGAAGGAAGTGTCGATCATATTCGTGAACCGTGTGTTGGGTACCAGCAAGATGAGTGGTGGTATCTTCAGCGAGGCTCTGTTTGGTGTGGTGAAACTGAAATGGAGTTCATGGTTCAATAAGAAGAAATTCACCCGTCGTGTAAAATGAGCAACCTTTATTCTGTAAACCTTGAGGCTGTGTCGGGGGAATATAACCCGTAACCGACACCATAACCGTAGGGACATGCTTATAAGCCGCCGATACATCGTACCGCTGTTTTTTGACATCGCAACGTGCCAAAGGCGTGCCTCTGCATGAACACGAAATCAATTTTTCCGGCACATCCTCATTAATTATTCCTTACCAACTATGAAAAAGATTGTTTACAATGGCACCGTTATTAATGAGGGTCGCCGCTATTTAGGCTATGTAGTGATTAGCGATTCGCTCATCGCAGAGGTGGGTGAAGGTCGTCCGTCGAACTGTCTGTTAGACGAATGTGACGAGAAATTTGATGTGCAAGAGGCATTGATTCTGCCTGGTGCCATCGACGCGCATGTGCATTTCCGTGACCCCGGCATGACACACAAGGCCGACATCGCAAGCGAGAGCCGTGCCGCAGCCGTTGGGGGCGTTACTTCCGTGATGGATATGCCCAACTGCAAACCAGCCACCGTCACTATCGCCGACCTTGAGGCGAAATACGCAAAGGCGGCTGAAAACAGTGTGGTGAACTATAGCGCTTACATTGGTGCCACCGATACCAATTTCGACGAACTCAAAAAAGTGGACTTCTCTAAGGTGTGCGGCATCAAGGCATTTCTCGGCACTTCCACCGGCGGAATGCTTTTGAGCGATGCCGACGCTAAACGCAGAGTGTTTAGCGAGTTTGGCACGATTATTGCTGTACATAGCGAGGACGAGAGCATCATCAACGCCAATCGCGAGGCTCTGCTGAAGAAGATGGGCGGCGATGATTTGCCTCTGGGCTATCACAGCAAGGTGCGCTCGGCTGAGGCGTGCTACGAGAGCACCCGCCGTGCCGTGGATTTGGCTCGTGAGTGTGGCACCCGACTGCATGTGCTCCACATTTCCACCGCCAAGGAATTGTCGCTGTTCGACAGCGCGCCACTCGCCGTGAAGAAAGTCACTGCCGAGGCTTGCGTGGCTCATCTGCTCTTCACAGAGGCAGATGGCGCACGACTGGGCGCACGCATCAAGTGCAACCCATCGGTGAAAACGCCAGCCGACCGTGCTTCGCTCCGCAGGGCACTGCGTGAGGGCGTGATCGACGTGATTTCCACCGACCATGCGCCCCACCTGCTCACAGAGAAGGAAGGCGGCTGCCTGAAAGCGGCTTCGGGAATGCCAATGGTGCAATTCTCGCTCGTGGCTATGCTGGAGTTGGCGCACCAAGGCATATTCACCCCCGAAATGGTGGTGGGCAAGATGTGCCATGCGCCCGCACTGCTCTACAGGGTGGACAAGCGAGGCTATTTGCGCCCCGGCTACAAGGCCGACATCGCCGTGGTGAAGGAAGTGCCTGAAGGACTCACCATCACCGATGCCGATGTGGTGTCGAAGTGTGGCTGGACTCCGCTCAACGGCTCCACCGTTCATCACCGGGTGGTGATGACGATGGTCAATGGCGAGGTGGCTTATGCCCACGGCAAGGTGAACGACTCCGTCCGTGGCGAACGCCTCACATTTAATAATTAAAAAATATAGATGTCAATTTCAGAAAAATTCGGTTCGGGTAGTGTGGCTGGGCTTTCTCAAGCTCAGGTGGAAGAAAGCCGTGCAAAGCACGGTAGCAACACGCTCACACCGCCCGAACGCACTCCGGCTTGGAAGCAATTCCTAACCACATTCAACGACCCACTGATCATCATCTTGCTTGTGGCATTGATGCTGTCGGTGGGTATTGCTCTTTATGAACTGTTCTACATTCCGAGCAAGGGCTTTGAGGCACTGCTTGAGCCGCTCGGCATTTTCTTCGCCATCATTCTTGCCACGCTGGTGGGATTTCTGGTGGAGTATAATGCCAATAAAAAGTTTGACGTGCTCAACAAAATCAACGACGATGTGCCGGTGAAGGTGGTGCGTGGCATGACCTTGGCTGAGGCTCGCCGAAAGGGCGCCATCATGCAAGTGCCACGCCGCGATGTGGTGGTGGGCGATATCGTGCTGGTGGAATCGGGCGAGAAAGTGCCTGCCGACGGCATTTTGCTTGAAAGCATGTCGCTGGGCGTGGACGAAAGTTCGTTCACTGGCGAATCGGTGATTTGCCACAAGTCGGTAGATACCGAAAATGCCAAAAGTTCGTTGGCTTACCCTGTCAACAAACTCTTGCGCGGCTCGAATGTGAAAGAGGGCTATGGCGTGATGCGTGTGGAGGCTGTGGGCGATGCCACGGAATACGGCAGCATCTACAAAGACGCAAAAATCGAGCACGATACCGAAACGCCACTCATGCGCCAGTTCAACAAACTGGGCAAACTCATTGCCCGCTGTAGTTTCGTGGCTGGTGCCGCCATTATCGTGGGGCGTGTGATTGTGTATGGCGTGGCAGAGAACTGGTCGTTCGAGTTGCTGCCCACTATTGAATATTTCGTGGAGACGGTGATGCTTGCCGTCACGCTCATTGTGGTGAGTGTGCCGGAGGGGCTTCCGATGAGCGTGACGCTCTCGCTGGCGCTGAGTATGCACCGTATGCTCCAAAACCAGAACCTGGTGCGCAAGATGCACGCTTGCGAAACGATGGGTGCCACCACGGTGATTTGCACCGACAAGACCGGCACGCTCACGCAAAATCAGATGCGTGTGTTCCGTATGCATTTCTATGGACTTGAGGGCGGCGACGCGCTATCCGATTCGCAGCAGAGCCACATCGCGGCTTGCGCTTTGGCTTGCAATTCCACCGCCTACCTCGATTGCAGCGATGCGGCTAAGGCGCAGCCCATTGGCAATCCCACCGAGGGTGCTTTGCTCCTGTGGCTGAGGGATAAGGGCGTGGACTACGCTTCGCTGAGGGAGAGTTGCCCAGTGGAGGCGCAGTTGCCTTTTTCCACCGAAAACAAGTATATGGCCACTGTGGTGTCGTGCGCCGCTTTGGGTGGCAAGCGTCTGCTGATGGTGAAGGGCGCAAGCGAGATTATACGCGCCTACTGCAAGAATGTGGAAGGCGGCATCGATTTCAACGACATTCTTTCCGAACTCCAAAACTATCAGAATAAGGCGATGCGCACCTTGGGCTTTGCCTACCGTGTGCTTGCCGACGATGAGCCTTGCCCCATCACCGAGGGCGCAGCCAACCTCGGCGGCTTGACCTTTATGGGCATTGTGGCTATCAGCGACCCTGTGCGCGAAGATGTGCCACACGCCATAGGCACCTGCATCGACGCTGGCATACAAATCAAGATTGTGACCGGCGATACCCCTGGCACAGCCAAGGAAATAGGCCGTCAGGTGGGCCTGTGGACCGAAAATGAAAACGATTCGCACCTGATTCTCGGCGAGGAATTTGCCGCGCTGCCCGACGACGAGGCTGCCCGACGCGCCGAGGAAATCAAAATCATGTCGCGCGCTCGCCCTGCCGACAAGGCGCGCCTCGTGTCGCTGCTCCAGAAGCAGAACGAGGTGGTGGCGGTGACTGGCGACGGCACCAACGATGCCCCTGCGCTCAATGCCGCACAAGTGGGGCTTTCGATGGGCGATGGTACAGCCGTGGCAAAGGAGGCAAGCGACATCACCATTATCGACAATTCGTTCACCAGCATCGCCAAGGCGGTGATGTGGGGACGCTCGCTCTATAAGAATATCCAGCGCTTTATCGTGTTCCAACTCACGGTGAACGTGGCGGCTTGTCTGCTCGTGGGCATCGTGTCGTTTATCAGCGAGAAGCAACCTGCGCTCACCGTTACACAAATGCTGTGGGTGAACCTGATTATGGACACCTTCGCGGCGCTGGCGCTGGCTTCGCTGCCACCGAGTGTGGAGGTGATGCGCGACAAGCCTCGTGGCAATAAGGCAAACATCATCACGCGCAGCATGGGCAAGTTTGTGATTGGTGTGGGCGTGCTATTTGCCGTGGCTATGATAAGCCTGTTTGTGCATTTTCTGCTCAATAACGTGGGCGAAGGCGGACGAATGTTGCAGAGTGCCATTTCGATGGAGGAACGCACCATCATCTTCACGGTGTTTGTGTTTATGCAGTTCTGGAATCTGTTCAATGCCAAGTCGTTCGGTAGCGGACACTCCGCATTCCACAACATCAAGGGCAGCGGTTTGTTCTTTACCGTGGCTTTGGTGATACTCGTGGTGCAAATTCTGATTGTGGAATTTGGCGGCTTGATGTTCCAAGTCACTCCACTTCCGCTCACCACCATTCTGTGGTGCCTGTTGTGCACAATGCCTATCATGCTTGTGGGCGAGGTGTACCATTTGTTGAAAAAAATCAAAAAATAAAATAGAAATATGCGTGCTTTCAAAACCTTATGCTGTATGATAGCCACCTGTATGGCTTTTGCGGTGTGCGCACAGCAGAACGAGAATGTACCGCCTGTTCGCCATTCCCGAATAGGCGATGTGGCGAAGTCGGCTGATGGCTCTATAACGCTGAAAGTGGTGGGGCAGAAGTTGAACTACGGCGGCGTGAAGCCAGAGTTGCGCGACACCGATGTGTGGTCGCCCAAGTCGGTGCATTTTCACCCCAACGGCAAGAAATACTACATCAATTCGCTGGAGGGCTGTCGCACGATGGTGTATGATGCACGCACCAACAAGAAATTGGCGGTGATTCATCATAAGTTCACCCCCACCAACGCCTATCTTTGGGCGAAGGAGAGTGGATTTTTCCCTTTCACCCACTATACGAACAAGAAGAACCTCAACACCTTCTGGGGCAGACCGGTGGAGAGCACTTTTTCGCACCGTGGCCGCTACCTGTGGATTCCCTACTATCGCCGCAGTTACGACATCAATGCGCAAGACCCCTCTGCCATTTCGGTGATTGACACGCGCACCGATTCCATCATTAAGGTGTTTGAAACCGGACCGCTCCCCAAGATGGTGGCTACCACCCACAGTGGCAAGTACCTTGCCGTTACGCATTGGGGCGACAATACGGTGGGCATTCTCGACATTTCGAGCCCGAACCCCGACGATTGGCACTATGTGAAGTGTGTGGTGGTGGATTATCAACTCAAACTCAATTTGAGTATGACCACAAAGGTGGACCGCGACTGCAATAGCGGCTATCTGCTGCGTGGCACGGTGTTCACCCCCGACGACCATTATATGCTCATCGCCTGTATGGGCGGTGGTGGCGGCATTGCCGTGATTGATATGCAGAAAATGCAGTATGTGGGCAGGCTCACGGGTGTGTCGAATGCCCGTCACCTGGTGGTGAAGAATGGCTATCTTTACGCCAGCCTGAATGCGGCGGGCATCGTTCAGCGTGTGCCGCTCACCAAGGTGGAGGCAGCGATTGAGGCGATGAAAGGCAAAACCGCCCCTATCAGCGGTTGGCAAACTTGCAAGGTGGGCGGTGGCGCACGCACCATTTCGCTCTCGCCAAGCGGCAACTTCGCTTTCGCGGCTTGCAACAGTGCGAGCAAGCTCTGCGTGGTGGATACTCGCACCATGAAGCAGGTGGCGACACTCACCATCGATTCCTACCCTGTGGGGCTCGACATCTCTGCCGATGGGCGTTTTGTGGTGCTCACTTCTCAGGGTCGCAGGGGGCACGGTGGCAATGCCGTGAATCTGGTGGAAGTGACGTATAAGGAGAAGGAACCCACCTCGGCACTCATCGACGAGCAGAAGGAGGAGGAAGATGCCGCAGCGGCAAAAGTCGCTCAAGAGCAGGAGCAAGCCGATGCGCAGTCGGGCACTGATTGGTGGTATATCGGTGTGGCTGTGGGCTTCGTTTTGGGGCTGATGGCAGTGGCGTTCTTTCGTGGTCGTAAAAAATAGTAAAACAGAAGATTAATAATTAATGGCAAAATATTTTATCATAGCAGGTGAGGCAAGTGGCGACATACACGGCGCAAGCCTGATTCGTGCACTCAGGCAGGAAGATGCCGAAGCGCAATTTCAGTTTCTCGGCGGCGATATGATGGCTGAGGCTGCTGGCGTGAGGCCGCTTATCCACTACCGCGATATGGCATACATGGGGTTTGTGGAGGTGCTGAAGCATCTGCCCACCATTCTCGGCTTTATGACCACGGCTAAGAAGGCGATAATGGACAATAGGCCCGATGCCGTGATTCTTATCGACTATCCGTCGTTTAACCTGAAAATTGCGAAATTCGCTCACGATAAGGGCATTCCTTGCTTCTATTTCATTTCGCCCAAGGTGTGGGTGTGGAAGGAGTATCGCGTGAAGCAAATTAAGCGTTACATTGCGCGCCTGTTCTCCATTCTTCCTTTCGAAACGGCATTTTTCCGCAAGCACGACTACGAGGTGGAATATGTGGGCAACCCCTCTGTGAAGGAAATCGACGAGGCGGCGCAGCAGTTCACTCATTTTTCCACTTTCGTAGCCGACAATGGACTCGACGACGAGAAACCCATTATTGCCATTGTGCCGGGCTCCCGACGCAAGGAAATTCGCGACAATTTGCCCACCATGGTCGAGGCGGCACTTCGTCACCCCGACTACCAACTCGTGATAGCAGGTGCGCCAAGCATCTGCCAGCATCTTTACGACGAGGTGCTTGAACCGCTGGGCGTGCAGGTGCCGGTGCTTCACGGCAAATCGTTTGAATTGGTGCATCATGCCCGCGTGGCACTCGTCACCAGTGGCACCGCCACGCTCGAAACAGCCATTTTGGGTACTCCGCAAATAGCCTGCTACCGCATGAACGGCAGCAAGTTTATCTATAAGTTCTATCGCCGATTGCTCAAGGGCAAATATGTTACGCTCCCCAATCTCGTGACCGATGAGCCTATCATTCCCGAATTGTTGTTGCATTTTTGTTCGGCAGATGCCGTTGATAGCCACCTCACGGCTCTCTTGGCTGATTCAGCCGAGCGCAAACAAATGCTCGATGGCTACAGTCGAATGAGGCAAATTCTCACTAATAAGGATTGCACCACCTGCACGGCGAAAGGCATTGTGGAATATTTGAAAAAGCAGAAATGAAACGACCAAACCACTCCGAAATAGCAGATTTTCTCGAAACTTGCATTGTGCCGCTCTACGACGGCTTCGATGCAGGGCATCAGCGCGACCACGCTCATGCAGTGATGACCACAAGCCACAAGTTGGCGCAGTATTATCCCGAAGTGGATGAAACCATGCTGCTGGTGGCTGCCGCCTACCACGATGTGGGCTTGGCAAAGGGGCGTGAGCACCACCACACCGACAGTGCCATATTTATGCGTGCCGACGAGCGTTTGCGCCAATGGTTCACCGCCGACGAAATCAATCTCATGGCAGATGCCGCCGAGGATCATCGCGCTTCGAGCAAACATGCGCCACGCACCATCTATGGGCGTATTGTGGCAGAGTCCGACCGCCAAATCATTCCCGAAACGGTGATTCTACGCTGTATGCAGTACACTCGCAGCTATTTCCCCGACCTCGACGAGGAAGGCGAATGGAATAGGATGGTGGAGCATCTCCAAAATAAATATGCCGAAGGTGGCTATCTCCAACTGTGGATTCCGGAGAGCGACAACGCCCAACGCCTTGCCTATCTCCGCACCATCATCGCCGACAAGCCTCGCCTCCGCCAAATCTTCCTCCGCCTCCTCCCCACCCTCTAATCCCCCCCCTCATCCCCTTTGCCTCACACAGATTCAACAAGATTCCACAAAAATAATTTGTGAAAATTTGTGCTAATTCGTGGCAGAAAAAAACACCTATTTCATCCATTAAAAGGAAAAAATATGGAAAAATATAAAATATTATTTTTGTTAATGATCCTTCTATGTATATCTTGTGGAAATAATAAAATTTCCATTAAAGTTGGAAGTGCATTAATTTCATCCCCTGATAATCAAATTTTAAGAAGTTTAACATTAGAGAATGATTCTTTGTTATTTGCATATCAGATTTTGTTAAAAGATGGATGTTTAGGTCTTTCGTCAATAAATCTAAATAGAGTTAATGACGCTTATGTTATTACTTATGGGAACAGTGTTATTGAAAATAAGAAGTTTCATCTACAACCCGATGCGATATATATTATATCTAATTATTCTATACCAGACGCAAAAAGCCATGCCCTTGAGTTTAAAACCAATCCAAGGGGAAACGTAAAATCAGTTAAAGAGGTAAAATAAATGAGCAATTCTTTTTATATAGCATTTAACATTGTGTGTCGGGCATGACACTGACCTAGTTGGTTCAAATCCAACCGCAGGTATTTACCGCCAAGCGAAGCGAACGACAAGTCGTTGCCAGTAATGACAAGGATGGAGGAAGTTGTGTAGCGAGACTTACGAGCCTACGAACAGAAACTTGGTATAAGGCTAAATGGGAATGGATAAGACTGCAAGACAAGTCGAAGTCCGAATGGTAAACGTATCTCCCCAAGACAGAAGGCAAACCAAAGGGACGGTTCTTTTGGTTTGCTTACGATGCGTTGATACATTGGTGTTTGTGTCGAAACATGCCGAAGGCATGTCCCTACGTTGTGATGTGATTTGCGCCCTCGCTTATTGTGACAGGCATGAATCATCGCATATCATCAAGGCTCACGCAGATTCAACGAGATTCAACGAGAAGATTATTTGTGGGAATTTGTGTTAATTCGTGGCTGATTTTTTAGAACACAGATTGCACGGATTATACGGATATGTGGGTTTGTTGAATCTTGTTGAATCTGTGTGAGGGGTTTTGTTTGTTGAGGGGGGCGGTTTTATGAATTTGTGGAATTTGTGGGAGTGGGGGTGTAGTCGGCGTGGATGCTTTCTGCCATGAGGCGGTAGATTTCTTTCATGCGCTCGTTGGCGAGCATGTTCATTTGTTTGTTCATCACATTCACGTCGTAGCGCACCATAGGACCGGTTTGTGCGTCTTTCGGCTGCATGGTTTGCACTTTGTTTGCAGTTTCGGCAATCAGTGGCAGAAATAGTTTGAAATCAAGGTTTTCCGCTTCCAGAATCTGCTCCGCCAAGCGGTAGCAGTGGTTGGTGAAATTGTTGGCAAACACCGCTGCCAAGTGCAGGCGTTCGCGCTTGTGTGAGTCGGCTTCCTGCACCGTGTCGCACACTTGTTGCGCCATTGCCTTAATCACCGCCATCCCCTCGCTGTCTGAAGCCTCGATGAAGCATGGCACACTCCTGAAATCCACTTCGCGCGTTTTTGAGAACGTCTGCATAGGGTAGAACACGCCGTAATGCTTTGCCGCACCGTCGAGCACTGCCATCGGCACACTTCCTGCCGTGTGCAGCACCACGCCATTTTTCGCCGCATTGGCTATCTGCTTAGCCACGGTGGCGATGGCATCGTCTTTCACGGCGATGATATACGCATCGGCATCAACCACCATATCCGAAACCGTACAGATAGCTTCGCAATCCAGCCTGTCGGCAAGCGTCAGCGCATGTGCCAATGTTCTGTCATACACTTGTGCCACTTCCACTCCTGCACCCTTCAATGCGAGTGAAAGGTGTGTTGCTAAGTTTCCTGAACCTATGATAACTACTCTCATAACTCTTTAGTGGCGTGAAATATGCCTTTAAATTGAAGATGTGGTTCAACGGCGATTTCGTGTTTGCAATGGGGCATAATCTGCTTCGACATGCCACCAGTGGCAACAATTTTCACTGGCTGATTGCCGAACGAGGGCAGAATGTCGCTGATAATGCCGTCGATCATTGCCGCTGTGCCGTGAATAATGCCGCTTTGCATACACTCGATGGTGTTGCGGCCGATAATGTGTTTTGGTTTCTCGATATTGATGGTGGGGAGTTGTGAAGCCCTGCTGGTGAGCGCGCTCAGCGAGGTTTTCACGCCAGGGATAATCATGCCGCCAATGAAGCATTTATCCTCGTTCACCACGCCCACGGTGGTGGCTGTGCCCAGGTCGAACACAATCACCGGCGCACCGTAGCAAGCCACAGCGCCGATAGCATCTGCCACTCGGTCGTTGCCCAACTGTGTGGGCGATTCCACATCTATGTCGATTACGCGTTTGGCATCGTGCACGCTGAAGAAGTGTGGTGCCTTGCCGATGACTGAAATCACCGCCTCGCTCAATTCCTCTTTCACCTCTGGCACCACCGAACTCACCACCACCGCCTCAATTTGCGAGGGTGTGATGCTTCGGGGCGTAAGTCCGCCGATGATTTCGTTGCGGAAAAAGTATTCTGTTCCGTTTTTCTGCGTTTTAAATCGCCAAGTGCTTTCAATGCTTCCGTCGGCTTTCGCAATCGCCATCACGGTGGTGGAGTTACCAATATCTACCAATAGACGCATGTGCTGATTATTTTTCTTTCTGAAGTTCTACGATGTGCGACAATATGAGGTCGGCTGTTTCCTCTTTTGTGCAGAGGGGCAGCGTTATCACCTCGGTTTCGGTGATGAGTGTCACTTGGTTGGTGTCCACGGCAAACCCTGTGTCACCACCGTCGGCGATGGTGTTGGCGCAAATGATGTCGGCGTTTTTCTTGCTCAACTTCTTGCGCGAGTTCTCTATCAGGTTTTCCGTTTCCATTGAAAATCCCACAAGCATCTGACCCTCTTTTTTCTTCATTCCGAGCGTGTGGAGAATGTCGGTGGTGCGTGCCAAAGGAATCGACAGTTCACCATCGCTCTTTTTCACCTTCTGCGCGGAATAGTGCGTGGGGGTGTAGTCGGCCACAGCGCTGCACATCACCACTATGTCGCTTGCCTCGCTTCTTGCTGCCACGGCTTCAGCCATGTCGGCGGCGCTTTTCACGTTCACCACGTCGATGCCGATAAATGGCTCAATGTTCACCGGACCCGACACGAGCGTTACGCTCGCGCCACGCATCACCGCCATTTTCGCTAAGGCATATCCCATTTTGCCACTTGAGTGGTTGGTGATATATCGCACAGGGTCGATAGCCTCTTGTGTGGGGCCAGCAGTGACAAGTATGTGCTTGCCCTGCAAGTCTTTTTCCTTGCCCACATGCAGCAGGATATGACTCATCAACACCTCTTCCGAAGGCATTTTGCCACTTCCCACAGCACCGCAGGCCAATCGGCCCGATGCAGGGCTGATGATGTCGTAGTCGTAATGCTTGAGTGTGGCCAGATTGTCTTGGAGAATGGGGTTTTCCCACATATTGGTGTTCATTGCTGGCGACACCAGTTTGGGCGCTTTAGTGGCAAGCACGGTGGTGGTGAGCATATCGTCGCAAATGCCGTGTGCCAGTTTGCCTATCACATTGGCTGTGGCTGGCGCAATCAAAAATAGGTCGGCTTTCTGTGCGAGCGACACGTGCTCCACCTGAAACTCGAAGTTGCGGTCGAATGTGTCGATGAGGCATTTGTTGCCTGTGAGGGTTTCAAACGTGGTGGGGGTGATGAAGTTGCACGCATTGCGTGTCATAATCACGTGCACCGTAGCCCTTTGCTTCACCAGCATCGAAGCCAAGTTGGCAATCTTGTAGGCGGCAATGCTTCCCGTCACGCCCAGTACGATGGTTTTACCTTGTAGCATATTTTTGCGAGTGGATTATTGGTCGCACAGCAGTCCGTGCTTCTCGTAGTTGGCTTTTCGTGCAATCTTGTTGTCGTCGTCCACAAACACCACCATTGGCTTGTGCGTTTTGACTTCCTCTGGGGTCAGGTTGGCGTAAGCCATGATAATCACCTTGTCGCCCACGCTCACGCATTTTGCGGCGGCTCCGTTCAGGCAGATGATGCCCGAACCAGGTTCGCCTGCTATGGTGTAGGTCTCGAATCGGTTGCCGTTTTCGATGTCCACAATCTGCACTTTCTCATATTCTAAAATGCCCGACTCTTGCAGCAAGGTAGAGTCGATGGTCACACTTCCCACATAGTTCAGATCGGCTTGTGTGACCACAGCACGGTGAATTTTTGCTTTTAAAAGAGTAATTTCCATGTGCTTTGCTTTATCCGATAATGAAGTTGTCGATGAGGCGTGTTTTGCCGATATACACGGCTATTGCCACGAGGGTTTCGCCGCTGATGGTGTCCACGCGCTGAATGTTTTCAAAATCCACCACTTCCACATAGTCGATACGTGCCAGTGGCTCGGTAGCGAGGTTAGCCTTGATGATTTCAATCACCTTCTTTGCGTCTTTTTCGCCATTTTCAATCGCTTCCTTACCCAATTTCAAACTCTTGGAGAGAATGAGCGCGGCTTGGCGCTCGGCTGGGCTGAGGTAGGTGTTGCGGCTCGATTTTGCCAGTCCGTCGGGTTCGCGAACGATAGGACATGGCACAATCTCGATGCCGAAATTAAGGTCGCGAACAAAGCGGCGAATAGTGGCCAACTGCTGAGCGTCTTTCTGACCGAAGTATGCACGGTCGGGGCGAACGATGTTGAACAGTTTGCCCACCACGGTGCAAACGCCACGGAAGTGGATGGGGCGAACAGCGCCACACAGCAGTTCGGTGGTTTCGGTGGTGTCGATGAATGAGGTGAAATGTGGTGGGTACATTTCGCTTGGCTCTGGGTTGAAGATGAGGTCGCCGCCTGTGGCTTCCACCAGTTGCATATCGCGGTTCAAATCGCGTGGATATGCCTCAAGGTCTTCGTTGGGGCCGAATTGGATTGGGTTTACAAACACCGATACCACGGTGCGGTCGTTTTGGCTAACTGATTTTGCAATCAAACTTTGGTGACCTTCATGAAGATAGCCCATGGTGGGAACCAAACCCACGCTGAGGCCTTCTTTTCTCCATGCGGCAATGATTTCTCTTGCCTCTTGAATTGTTTTTACAACTTTCATGTTGCTTCTGTAAATGTGTATATATTTATTAAAATATGATTTTCAATATAATTTCTCAAGCACTTCTTCGCTGATTTTGAAGGTGTTGCTTGGGGTGGGGAAGGTGCGGTTTTCGCACTCTGCCTTGTATTGCTTGAAGGCTTCGAGCATCACTTCGTGAAGATTGGCGTATTTTTTCACGAATTTCGGGGTGAAACCGTCGGTGTAGCCCAGCATGTCTTGATACACGAGCACCTGACCGTCGCAGCCATTACCTGCGCCGATGCCGATGGTCAACGCTGGCACGCTTTCCGTCACCTTCTTGGCAAGTGCGGCTGGCACACACTCAAGCGTGATGGCGAAAGCACCTGCCTCTGCCACCGCTTTTGCGTCGTCGATGAGGTGTTGAGCGGCTTCCACCGTCTTGCCCTGCACTTTGTAGCCGCCGAGCATGTTCACCGATTGTGGGGTGAGGCCGATATGCGCCACCACAGGTATTCCTGCCTCCACTATGGCTTTGATGCGGTCGGCATACACCGCGCCACCTTCCAGTTTCACGGCTTGGCAGTTGGTTTCCTTCATGATGCGCCCGGCGTTGCGCACTGCGTCGCTTACTGAGGTTTGATACGACATAAATGGCATATCCACCACCACGAAGGTGCTTTTTGCGCCACGGCACACGGCTTTACCGTGGTGGATCATATCCTCTACGGTCACAGCCAATGTGTTTTCGTAGCCGAGCATCACGTTGCCGAGCGAATCGCCCACGAGTATCATGTCGATACCGGCTTCGTCGATTGTGCATGCTGTGTGATAGTCGTAAGCGGTGAGCATACTCAATGGAGCGCCACCCTTACGGCTCAATAAATCATATATTGATTTCTTCATTTCCTTTTTTCGTCTTACTATTTACAAATGCCTTTTGTGTAACAAGCCTACAAAGTTAGGTATTTATCATAAACTATGCAATTCTGTTTAACCCAAATCGGTCATTAGGGCTTGTGGTATTTCGGATTTTTAGAAGAATGAATTTTGTTTGTCTTTTAATGAGTGATAGCGAGCTATTACGAATTAAAAACAAGCAAAAGGCATCTTATAAAAACCGAAAGACCGCAAGAAGTAATCTAAAAAATCCTTTCACGTCCTAATGACCGATTTGGGTTTATATTTGTTCACAGTTAGCGTTTGTGATTGCGCGCCTATTTGCCACGCATCAACTCGTCGTAATTTCGCTTCTCGGCACCCACGAACCGTGGTCGCTTGGCGTTGTATTTGTCGTTGATGAGGCTGCGCGAGGGGTTGAAATATGTGCACCGTATGCCTGCCAGTTCCAGCAGCAGGTGCGGCATATCGTCGGTTTCGAATGGGCGGTTTGCCGCGCGCTTGATTTTCTCCTCCATGTCGGGGTGCAGTGCCTTGTATTTGTCGGAATACCATATCCACATCGGCACCTCATACTCCGATTCGAGCATGGGGCGTGAGTAGTCGTTGTGGATGCGTCCAAGCGTCTTACCGTCGTCGTACACGTTTTCGCCGTGGTCGCTCACAAACACCATCACCATATCCTTATCCCTGAAGCGGTCGATAAGTGCGCCCATTATCGAGTCTTGATAGAGCGTGCAGTTGTCGTAGTCGGCAATATGCTGCTTTTGCTCTTCATTCAGTCCCTTGCGGTGGGCGTAGTCTTTGGTGGTGAAGTAGGGGCGGTCTTCGGGATAGCCATACATGAAATCCACATGCTGGCCGCGCACATGGAAAAGGATGAGGTTGCGCTCGGATTGTTTTCGCATTTGTGCGTCAAGTTCGGGCAGAAGTCCTTCATCGAAGCGGTAATGTTGGTCGTTGTGGTAGTCAAGTATTATTCTCGTCACTTTCGGATTGGTGAGGAAGAATCCGCCTGTGCTGTTCCAGATTTCGCTGTTGAAGCGTGTGAATTGATTGGAAAGCAGGCTCACACGGTATTTCGCCAGTCGGAACAGTTGTGGCATCATTGGCACCGACGACCACGAGCCCTCTTGATCCACGCTGTGCATCGATAGCATTTCTTTCATCACATTTGATGTGAGGGTGTAGGGTGTAACTGCATTGCTGAATGCCACTAAGTTGCCTTTCTTCATTTCCTCCATCATTCGTGGGGTGGTGGGTTTGTCGTAGCCGTAGATTTGGGCATGGCGCTTGATGTAACTTTCGCCAATCATCAGCACGATGTTGCTCGCCTTGTAGTCGCAGCCCTCAATCCTCGTTCTTGCCGACACCTTTACCAGTTCGTCGCATTGCTTGGAGGTGAGTTCGTAGAGTCTGATGCCGTGCATCACTCGGCTCAATGGCGTGCACGCTCCGCAGCCGCCGGCTTGTTCGCCTTCGGTGAATCGCTTCTCAAATTCGCTCACCGATGTACTCGTCATCGAGTACCAGTAGCGTGGCTGCATCGAGAGCCAACCGGTGCGCACATAGTAGAATGTGCCCACAGCCACTATCAGCACCACTTTCGCCACCATGGTGCAGCGAGGGTATTGCGCCAATTTGCGGAACAGCGGTAGCAATGTGCCTTTTGCCCGAATCAGATACAGCACAGCCGCCACAACCAATCCGAGAAGGAATGCAATGAGGTATCGGAGTGTGTAGGACTGAAGCACGAATCCGTGGAAAAACTCGCTCGACTCGCGCGAATTGGTTTCCATCAGCAGTTGTATGGCTTGGTACGACAGCGGCAGGTTGAAGTGGTTCGATAGCCACACCTCCACCGTGCTCAGCAAACCGAGCAGAATGATGAACACCCATTCCAGAGCCGTGCGCCATTTATCTTTCTCCACCAGCGACAGGAGCAGCGAGAGGGTGAACAGTTCGGGAATCATGTATTTCATTTGCAGGATTACGCCTCCCAAACCGTATTTCAGAGGAATGTAAACAGCCATTACCGACAAGGTGAACGCCCACATTCGTGTTAGCGGACGTGCTAAAAAGTCGATAATGGCTGTTGCCGTTGTTTTAATTCCAATCATCTTCGTTGATTGAACGTAGAGTATCTTTATTTGGTGATTTCCACTTCCACAGTAGCAGGTGCAGATTCGTTGTTGCACTTATCCACTGCGGTCACGGCATACACATATTTGCCTTTAAGTGTGCCGTGGGTGTGGTAGCAGGTTTCGCCGGTGATTTCCACAATGGCTTCTGCCTTGTTGGTATCTACTGCCTCGCCCTTTTTGAAGCGATACACCACATAGCGAGCTGCCTTTTGCATTGCGTCGGTGGCTTTTGGGGCGTTCCAGCGCAGCACGGTTTCGCAGCAACTTGCCTGTGCCTTGAGTTTCTTCACTGCCTCTGGAGCCTTGTTGTCGAGCCAAGTATATACGGGTGGAAGCGCTTGTGTGGTCATGTACTTGCGTTTGAGCATGTCGCCCACGCCCTTGAAGTTGTTGGTCAAGGTGTAGCCTGGCCACCAAACCACGCCGTTCACGTTGTCGAGTTTGTGGAGCAGTTCCATCTTTTCGCCGAGTTGGTTGTCGATGGTGCTGTCGCGGGTGTCTTTATGTGTCATTACGTTGGCCACCGAAAAACCGTAGTACATGCCGCGGCCGTATGCTTCGCCGTTCCACCAGGGCATCAACTTTTCACCGCTTGCTCTTGGGTGTTCCTGTTCCCAGTAGAGTTGAGGCACCATGTAATCTACCCAACCTTCCTTGGTCCACTTGGGGCAGTCGGCGTAAAGTGCGTCGTAGCATTCCAAACCGTGGGTTTCGCTACCGCGAGCGTCGGTTTTCTTGTTGCGCCAGATGCCGAATGGGCTGATACCAAGTTGCACCCAAGGCTTCACCTCTTGCAGGGTGTTGTGAAGTTGTTCGATGAGCAAGTCCACGTTGTGGCGGCGCCAGTCGCCTTTGTCGGTCCAACCTTCAGCCTTTCCGTATTTCTCCCACGATGCGCTGTCGGGAAATTCTACGCCTGCCACTGGGTAAGGGTAGAAGTAGTCGTCCATGTGAATGGCATCCACATCGTAGCGGTTGATGATGTCGCGTACCACCACGTCGATGAAGTTGCGGCTTTCGGGCAAAGCAGGGTCGAAGTAAATCTTGCCGTCGGCATATTTCACAAACCACTCAGGGTGCTGATAGTAAATGTGTCCCTGTGCAGGTTTGTCGTCCTTTCCGCTGGTCACGCGGTATGGGTTGATCCAAGCGTGCAGTTCCATGCCGCGCTTGTGGGTTTCGTCGATCATAAATTGCAATGGGTCCCACACTGGGGTTGGTGCCACGCCGGCAGTGCCGCTAATCCATTTGCTCCAAGGTTCAAGTTGGCTGGGGTAGGCTGCGTCGGCTTGTGGGCGGATTTGCCAGATAATGGCGTTCACGCCGTTGGCTTTAAGTTCGTTGAGTTGCCAAATGAGGTACTTTCGGGTCTCTTCAGGAGTCATTTTTGCGTATTGGCTCTGACCGATGATGTGGAGCCATGCGCCTCTGAACTCATGTTTCTTTGCATTTTGTGCCATGCTGCCAATTGCCGCCAAGGCAATCAACACGGCTGCTAATAGTTGTTTCATTCTTTTCATTGTTATTAATTTAAATGCAAAATTACGACATCGTTAAATTTTCAGCAAATCTTTTTCTATTATTCGGTTGAAATCCGTATTTTTGTGAGGTAATAAACAATCATCATCAGAAAATGCTCACACAGAATCAAAAAATAGCTTTTACAAGCATTCTTATCGAAATGGCAAATGCCGACGGACTGATTGACGCACGCGAATGTGTGGCTGTCAAGAAAATTTTAAGCAGCCTTGACGTTGACAACGAAACTTTCCTGTTGGCGCGCGAAATTCCGTTGCCTTTGGCGATTGATGTGATGGAGAATGCTTCTACCGAAGGAAAAATCTTCCTCGCGAAAAAACTCGTTGAGGTAATTGATGCCGACGAAAAAGTGGCAGATACAGAAATATCCTTGCTCAACGCCGTGGCGCATCGCCTCAAAATAGATTCCTATTTCAAATAAATTCCCCATACCGTCGTATCCCCTTAAAAAATCGCTCTATTATATAATGTGTAAAGCAAACTAATCCCAGACCACACATTTCCCCAAATTATTGCCATATTACCCTTGCATAAACACTCTTCCTTATCCTATCTTCGCTCCCATAAAGCCCAAAACGCACTATCCACCCTCCAAAATCTAATTTCCACCCTCTAATTTCTAATTTCTGAATTGGTGTTTCAGGTGTTTCAGGTGTTTCAGGTGTTTCGGGTGTTTCAGGTGTTTCAGGTGATTCGGGTGATTCGCTGAAAAAGCCCGATTTGGCGTATGGCTCGAAAAACCGCGAAAAAAAGTGAAAATTTTTCTTTCAGATTTTCAGTGAGTTATAAAAAAGTGTGAAATTTTTCTCCCGAAATATTTTGCTGGTATTGAAAAAAGCTATAACTTTGCACTCGCT
>SAMEA104315421__coassemble_771_pt1 | contig 28846 bp, 24 predicted proteins | sample SAMEA104315421__metabat2_high_PE_022 | metagenome-assembled genome bin SAMEA104315421 (sample SAMEA104315421) | gut metagenome | biome: Monkey gut; feature: monkey-associated habitat; material: faeces | place: China | collected 2013 | reverse complement strand
TCTACATTGGCGAAATGGCGTTCGCTTCATGCCAAAAACTCTCTGAGCTGATGCTTTTGAATAATGAAAAGCGAATATGGGGTGGACAGTTCTATGGTCAAAACGCCAACGGATTCACATGCTTTGTGCCGTGGAGGTCGTATTACAAATATAGTGATAGTGTAAAAGGATGGAAAATATTTGTAGGCGATACCAACCGACCAATCGACCGCCTGAACGCGTATTTTATCGCAGATCAAGGTGCCAAAGCCTACGCTTTCTCGGTTCTGCAAGATGTGGATTGGAAAGCGACTGGACTGAATGCCTACTACGTGACTGATTATAATGTGGAAAAAAGGATGGTTTACACCCATAAGGTGACTGACAGCTATAGTGGAGTAGGCTTGCTGATTGATGGTTTCAAAACAAATACTATTTACAAACTCAAGAAGGCCGAAACACTTTCCCCAAAACCCAGCAAAAACTATCTTGTGGGCAACGCACGTGAAGAAGTTGTGATTACCAATAAAGATAAATGGACTTCGCAATATCTGTTCAGCGAGAGTGACAAAAACTTCTGGCGGTCGTCAACTTCTTACACACTTAAGCCGGGGAGTGCTTACTTGAAAATACAAGACTTTGCTGTTAAAGACATTAACAGTTTTGGAATTGACATATACTCACAAGCCCCTGGTGACATCAATGGCGATGGTGAAGTGAACGTGAGCGACGTTACCGCCCTGATTAACAAAATCCTCGGCAGCAGCACCTACACCGACGCCGTGTGCGACATCAACGGCGACGGCGAAATCAACGTGAGCGACGTTACCGCCCTGATTAATATGATTTTGAAGTAAAGACTCTCCCAAACCCTCCCTTTAAGGGGGGGCTTACTGGGGGTGGAATCTGACTTGTCTGACGGGTCTGACGGGTCCGACGGGTCTGCTTGGGTCTGAGAAATAATTTTCACCTGTTTAATCCATTGAAATCCAATTATCACCTGAAAAATAGGTGAAAATAGGGTTTAATGGATTAAATAGGTGTTCTGCTTTTCGGACCCTTCGGACCCATAACAGACCCAAGCAGACCCAAAGCAGACTCTTTAGCCCCCAAAACTCGTTGACTCGTAGACCTGTTGACCTGTTGACTCGTAGACTCGTAGACTTTTTCACTTTTTTCAGGGGGTGGGGTGAATTGGGAAGGCGATTGGGGGGAGAGTTTGGAAATTTTTTCATATCTTTGCACATTAATATATCAAGATATAAAAAAAGGCTTTTTTTCATGAAGTTTAGAGAATATAGCAAACTGAATCTCTCCGACGTCAATAAAGACGTTCTGAAGCTCTGGGAACAGGAAAATGTGTTCGCCAAGAGTATTGATGAGCGCGACGGTGCTCCCACTTTTGTATTCTATGAAGGACCTCCTTCAGCCAACGGTATGCCAGGTATTCACCATGTGCTGGCGCGCACCATTAAGGACATCGTGTGCCGCTACAAGACCATGAACGGCTTCAAGGTGCTTCGTAAGGCTGGCTGGGACACTCACGGTCTGCCAGTGGAATTGGGCGTGGAAAAGTCGCTCGGCATCAAGAAGGAAGACATCGGCAAGAAGATTTCGGTTGATGAATATAACGCAGCCTGCCGCAAGGAGGTGATGAAATACACCAAGGAATGGACCGACCTGACCAATAAAATGGGCTACTGGGTGGACCTTGAGCATCCTTACATCACCTACAAAAACAGCTACATCGAATCGCTCTGGTGGCTGTTGAAGCAGCTCTACGGCAAAAACCTGCTCTACAAGGGCTACACCATTCAGCCTTACTCACCAGCCGCTGGCACCGGTTTGAGCAGCCACGAGTTGAACCAACCAGGTTGCTACCGCGACGTTAAAGACCAAACCGTAACTGCACAGTTTGCAGTGAAGAAAGACGACAACAAGATTGTTGCCGACATTCTGAGCAAGGTGGATGCTGGTTTTGAAGACCTCTGCATCATAGCTTGGACCACCACTCCTTGGACCTTGCCTTCCAACACCGCGCTCTGCGTTGGCCCTAAGATTGACTATGTGGCTGTGGAAAGCTACAACCCATACACCGGCAAACCTGCCACCTACATTCTGGCAAAGGCTCGCCTCAACGCCTACTTCGCTGCTGAAGGCGCAGAACTCGCACTCGACAGCTACAAGCATGGCGACAAGGTGATTCCTTACAAGGTGATTGCCGAATTCACAGGTGCCGACCTCGTGGGCATGAAGTACGAACAACTGTTCCCATGGGTGAAGCCTGTTGACAAAATCGACGGTAAAATTGTGGGCAACGACAACGGATTCCGCGTAATCCCTGGCGACTATGTGACCACCGAAGACGGTACAGGTATCGTGCACATCGCTCCTACCTTTGGTGCCGACGACGCCAACGTGGCTCGCGCAGCCGGCATTCCATCGCTCTTTATGATCAACAAGAAGATGGAAACCCGCCCAATGGTTGACTTCGAGGGCCGCTACTTCAATTTCGAAGACCTCGACGACGACTTCGTGAAGCAATTCGTGAACGTGGATTTATACAAGGAATACGCTGGCGCATACGTTAAGAACGCCTACGATCCAAAATACACCGTGGATGGCCGCTACGATGAAAAGGCTGCCAGCAAGGCAGAAGACCTCAACATCTACATCTGCATTCGCATGAAGCAAGACGGCACCGCCTTCAAGATGGAAAAGCACACCCACAACTATCCACACTGCTGGCGTACCGACAAGCCTATCCTCTACTATCCACTCGACAGCTGGTTTATCCGCTCTACCGCTTGTCGCGACCGCATGGTGGAACTCAACAAGTCCATCAAGTGGAAACCTGAGCACACCGGCACAGGCCGCTTCGGCAAATGGCTCGAAAACCTCAACGACTGGAACTTGAGCCGCAGCCGCTACTGGGGCACTCCACTTCCTATCTGGCGCAATGCCGACACACACGAAGAAATTTGCATCGGCAGCGTGGAAGAACTCTACAACGAAATGGAGAAAGCCGTGGCAGCTGGCGTGATGGCTGAAAACCCATGGAAGAAGGCTGGTTTCGTGGTTGGCGATTACAGCGACGAAAACTACAATAAGATTGACTTGCACCGTCCATACGTTGACGACATCGTGCTCGTGAGCGAAAGCGGCAAGCCAATGAAGCGTGAACTCGACCTCATCGACGTGTGGTTTGACAGCGGTGCTATGCCTTACGCACAGCTCCACTACCCATTCGAGAACAAAGACCTCATCGACAGCCGCAGCTTCTATCCTGCCGACTTCATCGCCGAAGGTCAAGACCAAACCCGTGGCTGGTTCTTCACACTCCACGCCATCGCCACTATGGTATTCGACAGTGTGGCTTACAAGAGCGTGATTTCCAATGGTTTGGTTCTCGACAAGAACGGTAACAAGATGAGTAAGCGCCTGGGCAACGCCGTTGACCCATTCATGGCTATCGAAAAATACGGTACCGACCCAATCCGCTGGTACATGATTAGCAACTCATCGCCTTGGGACAACCTAAAGTTTGACGAGGCTGGCGTGGAAGAAGTGAGTGGCAGCAAGTTCTTCGGCAAGCTCCACAACACTTATTCATTCTTCGCGCTCTACGCCAATCTGTGCAACTTCGATTTCGCCGCACCACAAGTGCCACTGGCTAAACGCCCCGAAATCGACCGCTGGATTATCTCGGTGCTCAACTCACTCGTGAAAGAAGTGACCGACGACATAGAAGACTACGAACTCACCAAGGCGGCTCGCGCCATTAGCGATTTTGTGGTCAACAACCTCAGCAACTGGTATGTGCGCCTCAACCGCTCTCGCTTCTGGGACGGTGATTTGGCCGCAAACCAAACTCTCTACCAGAGCCTCAAGACCGTGGCAATGCTCATGGCTCCTATCGCGCCATTCTATGCCGATATGCTCTACCGCGACCTCACTGGCAGCGAAACATCTGTTCACCTTGCCGCATATCCAAAGGCCGACGAAGCAGCTATCGACTCGAAGCTCGAAAAGCGCATGGCTATCGCTCAGCAAATCACCTCAATGGTGCTCTCATTGCGCCGCAAGAAGAATTTGAAGGTGAAGCAACCACTCACCGCTATCATGATTCCTGTGCTCGACGAGGCGCAGAAGCAAGATATCGAAGCCGTTGCCGACCTCATTATGAGCGAAGTGAATGTGAAGGGTATCAACTATGTGGGTGGCGATGCTGGCATTCTGGTGAAGCGCATCAAACCCGACTTTAAGAAACTTGGTCCTAAATTCGGCAAGAATATGAAGGCTGCCGCACAGGCACTCACCTCGCTGGAGCAGTCGCAAATCGCACAATTCGAGAAAGACGGCAAAATAGCCCTCACGCTCAATGGCGAAGAGGCTGTGGTGGAACTGGCTGACGTGGAAGTGATCAGCGAAGACATTCCAGGCTGGCTCGTTGCCAACGATGGCAATATCACCGTGGCACTCGACATCACCATCACCGACGATCTCCGCAAGGAAGGTATCGCACGCGAACTGGTGAACCGCATTCAAAATGTGCGCAAGAGCAAGGACTTCAATATCACCGACCGCATTGTGGTGAAAATCACTCCAGACGAGCATGTGAACGACGCTGTGGTTCAATTTAAGGACTACATCGCCAAGCAAGTGCTTGCTGTGGCTATCGAACTCGCACCAGTTGAAGGCGCTGATGTCATCGCCCTCGATATGGACGACTACGAATTGAAAATTACTGTCGATAAGGCGTAATCTGTAAAAGATAGGAAGCTGGTTGGATTCATTCTTACAATCCAAGCAGCTTCTATACTTTATCGATGTTTACTCATACAAATTTAAAAGAAAGGGTGTTATCATGAACGATTCTCCTGAAAAAGTAAGATACTCTGATGAAGAGTTACAAGAGTTTAAGCAACTCATTCTTCAGAAAATAGAAGTGGCAAAGCAAAATTACGACCACCTCGTGAGCGCTATGCAAAAAGACGAGAGTGCCCCTGGCATCAAGGCTCTTGAAGATGGAGCTTCCACCATGAGCAAGGAGCAGGCAAGCATGAATGCTGAGCGTCAGATGATGTTCATCAAGAAGCTGCAAGGCGCGCTCGTGCGTATCGAGCAAGGCACTTATGGCATTTGCCGTGTCACAGGTAAGCTTATTCCTAAGGGTCGTCTGTTGGCAGTGCCTCACACCACCCTGTCGGTAGAAGGCAAGGAAATTGAGGCAACACAAAAACCTAAAAAGAGAAGGTAACGACAGTGAACAACCCACATATCTCTAAAGGCTGGATTGCCGCTATCATTATAGCGGCGGTGGTCATCATCGACCAGACCATTAAAATTTGGGTGAAGTGCAGCTTCGCCCTCTATGAAGACTTGCGCATTACCGATTGGTTCATTCTGCGCTTTGTGGAAAACAACGGCATGGCGTTCGGCATGGAATGGGGACCTAAACTGTTTCTCACTTGGTTCCGTATCATAGCCGTGGGACTGCTGATTTACTATATCACCCGACTTTGCAAAAAAACCACCATTCCCACAGGCTATCTGGTGTGTATTTCGCTCATCACAGCCGGTGCGCTCGGAAATGTGATCGACTGCATCGCCTACGGGCAGATTTTCAGCGAATCGACTCCCGTGACCGTGGCTCAAATGTTTCCTCCCGATGGCGGATATGCGAGCATTTTCAACGGTCGTGTGGTGGATATGTTCTATTTCCCACTTTTCACATGGCCCGACTGGGTGCCCCTGCTCGGTGGCTCGGAGTTTTTCCAACCCGTGTTCAACTTCGCCGATGCTTGCCTGTCGGTGAGCGTGTTTCTGCTGGTGTGCTTCTACAGTAAGCACCTCGTGGCTGAAGACGACAATAAAAAAACTGAAGACGGCGACACCGCACAATAATGCCACAATCTCTATTATTATATATGTGTGCCAAACAAGACAGATGAAATCAAAACTACTCATACTCATTGCCACTCTTGCCGTACTCCTTACCGGGTGCGACAAGGCTCCTGACGGCATCATCAAGGAGAGTGATTTAGCCGATTTCCTCTACGACCTGTATCGCCTTGAAGCCATCATCGATATGAATCCAGAGGCGTTCCCCTCCGATTCGGTGAAGCGTGTGGCGAAGCAGTCGCTGTTTCAGAAGCATGGCATCACCCAAGCCGAATACGACTCGTCGCTGGTGTGGTATGCCACCAATTTCGAGGCTTACAACACCGTGCACAAGAAGGTGATGATGCGCCTGCAAGACGACAACAAGGAACTTACGGCTGAAATGGCGAATGCTCCACAAGAGCACAAGAGCGCCGCCGATGACGCGCAAAAGCACAAGATGTATGCCACCAAGGGCGACACAGCCGACATCTGGAACGACGACCGCTCACTGATGCTCACAGCCGGATTGAAGCGTGGATATTTCGCATTTGATTTCGACCCCGACGGCGAGCACCGCAAGGGCGACAAATACTTGCTCGGTATGAAGATGCTCAGTTTCAACAACACCTTCGGCTTGATGCTTGCCGCTGAATATGCCGATGGCACCGTGTCGATTGCCAGTCGCAACGCATCGCTCAACGGCTGGACGGAGCTGGCTCTCCAGACCGACTCCACACGCAATGTGCGTCGCATTTTCGGATATATCCACTACAATGTGGCAAGCCACTCGGTGGTTGCGTTCTTAGACAGCATTTCGCTGGTGCGCACACATCTCGACCGGAAAATCTACTCCAACATCAATTCGCAAAAGTTCGTCAGCCGCAACCAGAGCATGTCAGCCGCGCAAAAGTCGGGCTCTCCAGCCAAAGGCGGCCCCGACAAAGTGAAGTCTGCACCACAGCAGAAGCTCTACGCTCCCAAGCCGGGCGTGAACAAGGGTGGCGTGGTTCACCGTGTGCCTTTGAAGAAGTGAATTTGGTAAAGTAGGGAGTAATATTAGTCCATAAGTCACCAATGTGGCATTTAGTTTTCGCATTATAATATAGATGTGCTATATTTGTAAATTATGATTATAATTAAAGGATTGGAAGCGTTTGGCGACTACTGCACCCTGATGTGGCGCAGCATTAGTGTGCCTGAGAAATGGAAAGAATTCTTCCGCCGCTACCTCAACGAAATATCTAAGCTGGGTATCGACTCTATCCCGCTTATTCTCATTGTGTCGCTCTTCATTGGCTGCTTGTGCACCATTCTTATCAAGCTCAACATGGAGAGTCCGCTTCTGCCACGCTACACTGTGGGCTTCTCTACCCGCGAAATCATTCTCCTGGAGTTCTCTTCATCCATTCTCTGTTTGATTCTGTCGGGTAAAATCGGTTCAAACATTGCCTCGGAGATTGGCACCATGCGAGTGACCGAGCAAATCGACGCACTCGACATCATGGGCGTGAACTCAGCCAACTATCTGATTATGCCTAAAGTGCTGGGACTGGTCACCATCATGCCATTCCTTGTGATTATCACCATGGCCACTGCGCTGTTTGGCGGCTGGGCAGTATGCTTTACCGGCATTCTCGATCCCGATACCTTCATCTATGGTATTCAGACCGATTTCGTGCAGTTCAACGTTTGGTTTGCCCTCATCAAGTCGCTGGTGTTCGGTTTCGTGATTTCGAGTATCTCATCGTACTATGGCTACACCGTGAAAGGCGGCTCCGTGGAAGTGGGCAAAGCCAGTACCGACGCGGTGGTGATGAGCAACATTATCATTCTCGTGAGCGACGTGATTCTCACCAAACTTTTATTGATGTAAACCCACAAGGCGCAGGAGGCCACAAATTATGATTGAAGTAAAACATCTCGATAAATTTTTCGACAATGGCACCCGTCAGGTGCTGCACGACATCAGCGCCAAGTTCTACGACGGCAAGGTGAATCTGATTATCGGTCAGAGTGGTTCGGGTAAAACCGTGCTTGTGAAAAACCTTGTGGGGCTTTTCAAACCAGAGCATGGCGAAATCCTATATGACGGACGCGACATCACCAAAATGAACCGCAACGAGCTGAAAGGCATACGCAAGGAAATAGGTATGCTTTTTCAGGGTTCTGCGCTCTTCGACAGCGAAACCGTGATGGGCAATGTGATTTTCCCACTGATGATGTTCTCCGACATGACCCCAGAGGAGCAGCGCGAACGTGCGCAATTCTGTATCGACCGTGTGAACCTCACTGGCAGCGAGAACAAATATCCCGCCGAACTGTCGGGTGGTATGCAGAAGCGTGCCGCCATTGCACGCGCCATCGCCCTCAACCCCAAATACCTGTTCTGCGATGAACCAAACTCCGGTCTCGACCCCAAAACCTCTATCGTGATTGACCAGCTGCTTTGGGACATCACCCACGAATTTGGCATCACCACCATCATCAACACCCACGACATGAACTCGGTGATGGGTATTGGCGAAAACATCATCTTCGTCAACAAAGGCCACATCGGCTGGGTGGGCACCAAAGACGAAATCTACGACCAAGACAACGAAGACCTCAACAACTTCGTTTACGCCACCGATCTCTTCCGCGACGTGCGCAAATACCGCCGAGAACACGGCTACACCAAAACCAAAGTGGAATACTAATGCGCTCAATAAAAGTGGCTATACGCATACTCTGCACACTGTTGCTTACATTTTCTGGCATTTGCTCACATGGGCAAACCTATTATCCAAGCGAAGAAACCCAGCAGAAAATGCTCACAGAGCAATGTGCTTTTTTGGCAAATATGAAACCAGGATTGCAGCACACGCAAATGCTGGCTGTGCGAGCAGCAATGAAGGGCGATGACGCAGCTCTCGTGCAAATTCGCCAAAGTCGCAACCAAGCACCCACGTTGCCCGATGGCATTACAGCCACTTTCCCCACTTCCGATATTTGCTTGTTCACTCCCACAAAGCCTGCTACTGGCAAGCGTAAACTATTGCTTTACCTGCATGGCGGTGGTTGGTGTTTTGGCAGTATCAACAGCTGTGCACGCTTTTGTGCTTCACTGGCTTTAGAGGCCGACTGCTGTGTGGCGGCTCTCAACTACCGCCTTGCGCCCTCACACCCATTTCCTGCACCTCTCACTGATTGCCAACAGGCTTTCGCTTATCTGAAGCTGCACGCCGAAGAATGGGGTTGTGATTCTACACAGGTTTCCATAGGCGGCGACAGTGCTGGAGGAAATTTGGCATTAGCCACTGCTCTGTCGGTGCCTGGGGTATGCAAGGTGATTCCTATCTATCCTGTCACCAAACTGTTTACAGAGCCCTCAGCATCGTGGCTCACTTACTCCAAAGGCTATGGCAACGATGCCGAACTGCTCGAAGCCTTCAACGAGGCTTACGCCACCACCGAAACACACAATCCGCTGGTGTCGGTAGGCTTGGCAAGCGACTGTGCACTTCAAGCATTGCCACCAGTGCTCATCATCTCTGCTGGTCACGACATTTTATTCGACCAAACAGCCGAACTGGCACAAAGACTGCAACGCCTCAACCACCCACTTCGCTATCATGTGTACCCCACAGCCACACATCTTTTCATCACAGTTCCCGGCCAGCCCACCGCTTTCCGCGAAGCTGTAAAAGCCACCGCCTCATTCCTCACCGCCCCATAACAGACTCTTGTCCCGAATCGCGGCTATATTCTATCTCCTTGCTTAGAAATACTCTTTCACAGCAAATTGGAACTGGTCGATAAAAATTTGCTTAAAAGCATGAAGATTGTTCTGCTCATAGAAGATGAGCATTGCTTTCTTATAGTCGATGGAACTCACCGTGCGAAAACTCAGAGGACAGTACCCATTAGCAATCAAAATGGCATTGCTTGTGATGCGAGCTGTGCGCTTATTGCCATCGGTGAATGCCTGAATATAAGAAAGTAGCACAAGCGTGAGAAGTGCTTTTTCAAAAACGCACTCTTTCCCATTGATCAGATTGCAAGTGTCGTGCATAGCCTCACGAATTTGAAACTCGTTGTCCAACGGACGATAATTTGTGCCGGTAATGCCCACACGACGATGTCGAATGCCACGGTCAACCGACAAACCTTCGGTAAGCAACTGATGAATATCCTCAATGTGGCTCACACTCAATTGATGCAGATAGTCAGGATTATCCAGCACGAACCGCAAAGCCTTTTTATGATTTAGCAGCATCACTGCCTCATCTTTCGTCTTGCCATCGGCCACTTGGCTCTCACGAAGCAGTCGCTCTGTTTCCAGCAGCGAATAGGTATTCCCCTCTATCTGCGAAGATTTCCAACTCAAGTCAATTCCAAGTCGCTCCATTTCTTTTCGATATTCGCATTCACTCATTTCGCCTACATGCTGACGAAATTCCGATTGCAGACCTTGAAGCAAGTCAAGCTCGCCAGCAGTGAACAACGGCACGTTAGGCAACTGTTCACAAATGAGATGAAAATTAAAAGAAGTCTGCACTTGGCGGTCGTCTACATCTTGCGAAAAATATGTATCCAAATTGAGTGGCATTAAAATATGTGCCACATCCGAAAGTCTGTACCTCGTTGCTCTCGCCTTGCCTTCCACCACGATATCGCCATTCTGAATGGCCACCTGCAGCAAGCGCTTTAAAGTGGCGTCGCTCCCTTCGAAAGCCATGCCCACTTTAATTTCTTCACGAGTACACAACGGGTGAAAATGGAGGTATTGAAGTATTTCTCTTTGTGCATCCATAACCAAAAACATTTAAATCGGTTCAAATTTAAGCATTTTTTATGAATTATCGGCTCAAACCGAACCGATAATCACCCAAAAAAGCACATTTTTGAGCCGATTCCTATTTTTCTCACCTAAAAAGCCCTTTGAAAAAAGCTACCCATTACTCACTCCCTAACAGGTTTTATGCTGGTGGTGAAGGTGTCTTTTTCTTCGGGTGTATAATTTAAGGGGGATTTTTGCGTTATATGATATTAATGTGTATATTTGCATTCAACGATACTAACATGATTGCAAATGAACACTAAGCATATTTTTTATGCAAAAAAAGGAGATGAAGGTCATGGAGAATCGTAATGTGCTTAAAGTAACCAAATCAGTGTTGATTTATACATTTTATCGAACTGTAAATTACTATAATATATTTCATGGTAAAAAATACAAAACTATGAAGCAATTTTTACTTCTTTTTCTGACTTGCGTATGCGCCGTGGTTTGCGCGCAAGCTCAAACCGACGCGGCTTCAGACTCTATCATCTATAACAGCTGTGATGTGATGCCTGAATTTCTGGGTGGCAATGCAGCAATGATGCGCTATATAGGCGAGCACTTGCAATATCCTGAGACGGCGTTGAAAAGCGGCAAACAAGGAAAATGCGTTTTGCGGTTCGTCATCACCAAGGATGGTAATGTGGGAGAAGTGAAAGTGCTTCGGTCGGTAAGCCCAGAATGTGACGCGGAAGCCGCACGAGTGGCGCGCACGCTCAAATTCTCGCCAGGCAAGCAAGACGGCGTTCTCGTGAATGTGTGGTACACACTGCCCATATCATTTAAGCTTGCATCAAGCGCCCCAGTATCTTCGCTGCCTTGCTTTGTGGATTCGGCAGGAAACGTTGAAATAATGCCAGAATTTCCAGGCGGCAATGCGGCACTGATGAAGTTTCTTGCCGACAATATGGTTTATCCAGAAATTTCTGCAAAGATTAAGGTGAGTGGACGGTGTGTGGTGCGTTTTCTCGTCACCAAAACTGGCGATGTCGACTCGATACAAATTGAGCAGTCTCTATTCCGACCATTCGACGAGGCTGTGATTAGTGTGGTGAAACGCTTGCCTAAATTCAAACCTGGCACAAGAAACGGCGAGCCAGTGGATGTGTGGTACACGCTTCCCGTAACGTTTAGAGCTCCACAACCCGACCCGATGGAAGAATATAACAGGCCCGACCCCACCGACCCTCGTAACATCGACCCCGGTTTCGTTCGCTAAACGATTATGGCGAGTGTGCGCCTTTTTGAAAGAAGAATACAATTTATGACCACATTTTGCGTTATAATAAATAATGTGCGATTTATTTTCGCGCATCAATCAAATATGCACGCAAATGAATACAAATAATATCTTCAACAAAATATTCCTCTTTTTTCTTCTGCTGCTCACTGCCATCACCACAATGGCTCAGGTGAAAATCACTGGTACTGTGGTGGATGAGAAGGGGCAGCCTATCGAGTTTGCCACCGTGAAAATCGCTGGCACGGCTATCGGGGTGAACACCGACACCAAAGGCAGGTATGAAATCAGCGCACCCACGCGCGACACCGTGATGGTGGTGTTCTCCTGCCTGGGCTACAGCACCGTGCGTCGCCAGTTGCTCAAGCCCACAGGCACCGTGAGCATCAATCCCAAACTCTACAGTTCATCCATTGAACTGGAGGGTGTGCAAATCACGGAATTTAAAAAGCAGACCAACACGCTGCAAAGTGTCGACATTGAGTCGATGCACATGGCACCCAATGCGTCGGGCAACAGCGTGGAAGCCATTATCGCCACACAGGCTGGCGTAAGTTCCAAGAATGAGATGAGTTCGCAATACATGGTGCGTGGCGGTAGCTACGACGAGAACAGCGTGTATATCAACGGCATAGAGGTGCATCGCCCACAACTGGTGAGTTCGGGACAGCAAGAGGGTCTGAGCGTCATCAACCCCGATATGGTGCGCTCGGTGGCGTTCAGCACAGGTGGTTTCAACGCCGAATACAGCGACAAAATGTCGTCGGTACTCGATATCACCTACAAGGAACCAGAAGCATTTGAGGGCGCATTTTCTGCAAGTATGCAAGGTGGAAGTTTGGCGCTCGGCACTTCCACTAAAAAATTTTCCATGCTCCACGGTGTGCGCTACAAGCGCAATTCCTCGCTTCTCGGCGGCACCGACACTAAGGGCGAATACGACCCACAATATTTCGACTATCAAACCCACATTGTGCTGAAACCCTCCAATAAGTTCAAGGTGTCGTTTCTCGGCAACGTGGCACTCAACGACTACAAATTCATTCCCAAGAACCGCGAGACAAGTTTCGGCACATCGACCAACGCCAAAACCTTCCTCGTGTATTTCGACGGTCAGGAGCACGACAAGTTCCAAACTTTCTTCGGAGCCATGTCGCTCGACTTCAAGCCCAACAAGGGTAACAGTTTCTCGCTCATCGGCTCGGCTTACCAGACCAACGAACTGGTGGCTTACGACATTCATGGCGAATACTGGCTCGACCAGGCTGGCGGTTCCTCTGATGGCAACCGTGGCGAACTCGGCGTGGGCAAATACCACGAGCACGCTCGCAACCGCCTCCGCATCAATGTGCTGAGCATCGGTTTGAAGGGCAATACCTCTATCAGCCACAACAATTTCAGCTACGGTTTCAATTATCGCCGCGACGACATCTACGAGCGCAGCCGCGAGTGGCAATGGCGCGACTCTGCCGGCTATTCACTTCCTCACTACCCTGGCGAGGTGAACGTGATTTACAGTATGGCATCGAAAAACGACATTCACACCTCGCGCTTCGCAGCCTTTTTGCAAGACACCTACAAGCTGTATATGGGCAATGGCGTGCTTTCGGTCAACGCTGGTGTGAGAGTGTCGCACTGGGATTTCAATAAGGAAACGCTCATTTCGCCACGTTTCAGCGTGGGCTATGTGCCTGCACGCAACACACGCCTCACGCTCCGTTTGGCTGGCGGCGTGTATTATCAAGCGCCTTTCTACAAGGAATACCGCATTCAGAAGGTTGACTCGGTGGGCAACAGCTACATCGCCCTCAACCCCGACATCAAGTCGCAGCGAAGCACGCAAATCATTATCGGTGGCGACTACACTTTCCGTGCCATCAACCGCCCGTTTAAGTTCACCGCCGAACTCTACTATAAGAATCTCGCCAACCTCAACTCCTACGAGGTGGACAACCTGAAAGTGGTGTATGCCGGCAACAACGACGGCAAGGGCTACATCGCTGGTATCGACATGAAACTCTTCGGTCAGTTTGTGGAAGGCACCGACTCGTGGGTTTGCTTCTCACTGATGAAGGCAAACGAAACCCAGAAAGGAATCAGTGTGCCAATGCCTACCGACCAGCGATACAGTTTCTCGCTGTTTTTCACCGACTATTTCCCAAAGATTCCACGCCTGAAATTCAGCCTCAAGGGTGTGATTAGCGCAGGTTTGCCAACAGCCGCACCCAACCGCACACGCTCGGAAGGATTCTTCCGTCAGCCTGCCTACAAGCGCGTTGACGTGGGATTGAGCTACGAACTCGTGGGACGCGAAAACCGCCCAACAAGCGGATTCTTGAGCAAATTCAAGAGCATTTGGCTGGGAGTGGACGTGTTCAACCTCCTCGACATTTCCAACGTGAGCAGCTACTACTGGATTACCGACGTACACAACATTCAATACGCCGTGCCAAACTACCTCACCCGCCGCCAAATCTCCGCCCGCCTCTCCATGACCTTCTAACCAAATCCCATCGACAGGGACGATAGGCCCGATTTTATGATGAAAGGGAACGATTAAGGTAAAAAAAAGGAGGTTTCCAAACCATTATCTAAATAAAAATTAATAACTTTGTAATATTAAACAACTCATTAAATCATAAACTTATTATATAATTACAACGACATGGCAAAACCTTATGTAATTGGTATCGACATGGGTGGCACTAACACCGCATTCGGCCTGGTTGACGCTCGCGGTAATGTGATCGCAAGCAGCTCTATCAAAACAGCTAAACACTCCGACATCAACGATTATATCGACGAATTGTACGAAGCCATCACTCGCATTCTCGAAGAGAACAACGCAGTGGGCAAAGTGCAAGGTATCGGTATCGGCGCGCCTAACAGCAGTTACTACACCGGCATGATTGAAGACACCGCCAACTTGCCTTGGCCTTGCCCAATTCCACTGGCACAACTCATCACCGACAAGTTCGGCATTCAATGTATCGTGACCAACGATGCTAATGCGGCTGCAATCGGCGAAATGACCTACGGCGCAGCTCGTGGTATGAAGGACTTTATCATGATCACCCTCGGCACAGGTGTGGGTAGCGGTATCGTGGTAAATGGCCAGATGGTTTACGGTCACGACGGCTTCGCTGGCGAACTCGGTCACGTGATTATGAAGCGCACCAACGGTCGTATGTGTGGCTGCGGTCGCTGCGGCTGTCTGGAAGCATACTGCTCTGCAAATGGTGTGGCTCGCACCGCTCGTGAATTCCTCGAAATCCGCAAAGAAGATTCTCTCCTTCGCAGAATTCCTATCGGCGAAATCACTTCTAAAGATGTGTACGACTGCGCAATCCAAGACGATGCCCTCGCTAAAGAAATTTTCGAATACACCGGCAACATTCTCGGTGAAGCACTTGCCGACTTCTGCACATTCTCAAGCCCAGAGGCATTCATTCTCTTCGGTGGCTTAACCAAGAGTGGCGAACTCATCATGAAGCCAGTGAGAGAATCTTATGACCGTAACATTCTCCGCAACTTCAAGGGCAAGACCAAGATTATCCTCAGCGAAATGAAAGATGCCGACGCAGCAATCCTCGGCGCATCAGCACTCGGCTGGGAAGCAAAAGACTAACCCCCACCCACCCTTCACATGATATTAAATGGAGGTGTGTCGTAATGCACGACCCACCTCCATTTTTGTGGTTATAAGGCAATTGTGCTCATTTGAGGCATTGTTGGTGGAAAGTCGCCTTTATTTAGTAATGGGGCGGTTGGTGGTGCGGGTGCGCACGTTGTCGATGCGGGTGCGGCGGCGGTCGGGCGATGTGGTGAACAGTTTGCTCACGCTTGCATCTACTGTGGTGTTGTCGATGCTGTGACTGTAGTCTTTCACATTGGGCACGCCCACGAGGGTGTTGTATTTTCCAAGTCGGCCTGTGAAGGTGGTGCCTGTGATTTGCAGGCGTTTGGGCGCGTTGATGTAGTAGCCGTGGTGGTCGCAACCGCCGATTGAAATTTGTGAATTGCTGATGCTGACCGATTCCATTTGCTCGAAAAGGCTCCAATCAACCCTTGCCGTGCCGTGGATATTGCACTGTTCGAGGCTGACGGAATAGGATTTTGCCCCGATTTTGCTGAACAGGTAGGCAAATGGGTTGGAAATGCGTCCTGCGCTTGAAGATGCTGCGCCGTTGATTTCGATGTCGGTGTTCACCAGTTCCACTTTCGGACTGGTGGCTTTAGTGGCAAGAGCGGCAAAGATGCTCATGATGCAGTAGGGGCTGCTGCCGTCGGTCTGTTTCTTGAGGTTGATATTCAACTTGCAGTTTTCAAAGCGCACGCGGTCGGCACAGGTGCGCACCACGAAAGTGCCGTAGGTGTCGGTGAAGAAGTTGAAAGTGGAGTTTTTAACGATAAATGTGTCGCCAACTTTGCCTTCCGCCGCATTCAGGGCGTAACTGTCCATGCCGATGAGGTGGTATTTCCTGTTGATGGTGAAACTGCTGTTCTCAATGCGGTTGTTGTACGACTGGCTGGCGTAGGCAGGTTCCGCCTCTTGCTTTGGTCCGTAGAAAAGGTCGGTGAACGAAGCACCACGCACCACCACATTGTGCGACAGGGTGGAGATGTCGATGGGCTGGAGCGCATAGTCGCCACTCACGTTTTCCACCACCACATTTTCGGCGTGCATACCTATTGGCTGGAAATAATGGTGCGAGAAAGTGCAGTTGGTGATTTTTGCGCCACTCACTTTGCCCACCTGGTTATAGTTGGTGCGCTTCATGCCGAGCACCACGCCATTGAGCCGCATTTCAAAGTGGCAATCGTGCACATTGATGCCTGTGCAAGAGGTTTTTGGCGAACTTGTGTCGAAAATGATGCCTTCAGCCGCCAAACCGAGGTCTTTTGTGCCGTCGGTGCCGTAGTAGTAGCAGTTGTTAGCCCATTCGTATTTCCCGCCACGAGCCATGGAATATGCCACGCCGTTCACCTTGATAACTTTCGCAGGGCTTCCCGAAATGTGGATAGCAGGGAAGTCGTGACATTCGTGATAGCCCACAAATCGCATGTCGCTCACCTCGATGTTGGAGCAGTCGATGAAGCGAATGCCACTAATGAGCGTGCCGCCGTGCATCGCTAATTTTTTGCAATCCTCAATGCGGATAAAGGGTGGGGCATAGATGGCTGCCGATGGCTGATGGGCGGTGAAGAAACTGCCGTTCCATTCAAAATCCACATTAGTGCTACCGCTAAGGAATGTGGCAAGGCACGCCATCGCCTTGAAATTGTCGGTGCCGGTGCGATATTTGAGCGTTTGCCGAGGCATACCTTTGTAGGTCCAGTTGCTTTTGCTCAGCGTGCGCATGTCAGCCTTGCAACCGAAGTTGGTGGCTTTCAGTTTGGAGTTGACGATATTGCCCGACAACCGACAGCCGTTGAAATACGTTTTGCCGTCGGGAACCACCACTTTCAAGTTGCGAGCCTTGATAGTGGCACCTGTGATGCGTCCGCCAGCGAAAATGATGGTAGAGCCATCGCCTATTTTGATATTGTTGGCTTTCAGTTCCTTAGTGATGCGGTAAGTGCCGGTACGCGTCATCGACGAAGCATTCTTCACCACCGTAGTCTTGGCAGCGCCCATCGTGCAGAAGCACAGAAGCAACGCAAGCAAAAAGTATAATCTTTTCGTCATAATTCCATATTCGTTTAACCAAAAACAAAGTTACGAATAAATTAACCAAATACCCACTTTCCCCATAATTTTTGCAATGCTTCTTGTTGGCTGAGGTGATAAAGAAAATGGATGTTTGGTCAGTTGGTTTCCCAATTCTGTCCAAACATCCATTTTACCAAGCGAATGGTATCAACCTATCTTCTCACAATTGAAATGTGACAGGTTCATGTGGTGAGGGTCAATCTCGATGCCATATTTGCTCATGAATAATTGAGCAAGCATGGGTTGTTCACGAGTCACACCGATAGGCGGTGTGGTTGTTGTGGTGCTCGTTTCGACAAACATGCCTTTTTCAAGGCGCTGTCTCTTGTTCATACAAGCGGCATTACCGCTGTTCTTAACTGAAATTTTCCAAAGTGCCATAATTTGTTGAATTAAGATTTATGAAATAATATCTATCAGAGTATTTACAATACTCGTTTATTCTTGCAATGTCTTCCTCCAGCATGACTATGCGTGAATCTTCAAATACATGTTTTATATCCATATCTTAATCCCATAAATTGCGGTAATACTTATAGAACAACTCAAAACCTTCTTTAAAATCATTCTCTTGTTCAAAAGTAAGCTTTGAAACGTGCATATTGAGTTCAAAGGCAAATATCATTTTGTCGATGATCTTGTTCCATGCTTCTATTGAGTCAATATTTCCTGGACAGCCATGCTTATCCAATGCTCTGTACGCCTTGAGTCTGGGGACAATCAGGCGTGCAATGGTGTTGTCCGTATTCCACACATCTTCTATCGGGAAGTCATGCTTATGGCTCCAAGCCTCCAATGATTCCATTTTCTTTTTTCGTTTCATACTTTTTATCTATTATTGTTTAGGGTGCAAAACAACAAAGGAGGTATGCTAACTGTGGGCGCACCTCCTTGCAAAGTGAAGAAACGTATATTTGTTATCTATCTCTATTGAAAATTTTATCAATGGATGGAAAAATCTCTTCTTCGATTTCGTAAGGAAAAATTGTAAAATATGTATTACCATTCAGCATAGCAGATATGTTTGATTTTCTTTTATCGTAGAAAATGTAAACGGGTATGTTATGCGCTTCGGCGTAGGCCAACTCGTAACCCACGCCATGAGATGGGCAGGTGCATTCTGCTATTACGAGGTCGCAGCTTTTCAACCACTCGGTATCTCTCTTATAGATATGTACATCAATTTCTTTAGTTTGAGCCTTCAAACTCATATTCGATTTTCCTATGTGTTCAGTTAGCACGATATCCGTCTTCTTTATATAATTGATAATCTTCTGATACAAAGTTGCATCCACCCGTCTACCCCGGATGGAACCTGCAAAATATACTTTCATGTTCATATTGTTCGTTAGTTTATTCCATTATTCTGATACAGAAACGTCAGTAGTAACTACCGTAATCTCAATCTGACGACCTAAAACTGGATTGTTGCCAAGAATTAAATCCACTGTTTCTTTTCTTTCCGTAGTGGTAATAACTTTGTCAACAGCAACCTTTAAAAGTTCATTCTCTTTAGGATTGAGCACAGACGGATTATCCCAACTATGCCCAGTTACTAAGTAGATAATAGCGTTTTTCCCATGAGGCAGAATGTCATACTTGCGAATAAGGTCTGACATATAGCAGGCAGCATCAGTGGTTCCGTCAGCATATGATTGAACGGAGATGCAAGCAAATTCTTTCGAAAAGAAAAGTTTGCAGAGTTGACCAATAGTAAGACTGTTAGCATCAACAGATAATGCTGGCAATACTTGCACGATAAAACTGCTAATGGCTTCCATTCGGTCATAATATGTCTCCATGAAATCCTGACGAAAAAGACGTTTGCGCTTTGTTTTATTAATATGTTTATCGCCATACCAAACATTTTTCTTGGCTTTCCCTATCATTTCTTGCTTCTTAGAAGGAAGAAGTTCTCTTTTTGATGGGACATAACCACCATTACGAAGTATTATCGTCTTTAATTCCTTGGCTTTCGACTTGTAATCAATGTGTGCCCACTCTTTCATATGTCGTTTGGTAAAACCATAGAAGGAAGTATGCCACAAACAACAAGCGGCAATTTCAGCATTAGTAACATGTACGTTAGCATCAAGAACAATCTCTTTTGTTAGAGAATGCTCCCACCAATCTCCTTCCATAGGGAAAGCATCAAGATGCAGACCTGTGCCATCATCCCAGTCTTTCATTGTAACACGACACACATCACCATTGGAATCATCATGACGCTTTGGATTCATCAATCTGAGCATATCGTAATGCAGCTTGAACCAGCCAAGGCTGTCTTTTGCTTCGGGATACATGTTCACTATGTGTGGCTCAACCTCTTTAAAAGTAACAAGGTTGAGAAGTTCTTTGTATGTCATTGCGAATTGTTTTGTAATTTTCAGCAAAATTATAGATGGACTATGCAAAATGTAGGCACAGGTCATAAGAAAATACTGCAATCATTTATCCGTTAAGGGGCTTAATGGCTCTATTTACCAATTCAAAGAGAGTGCTTCACGGTATGAGTCCGTGAAAGAAACTCTTTGTAATGGTCGGTGTTGAAGACAAACTTCGTTATTATGATATATTTTCGTTATGGTCTTTTATGAATTCCACATACATTTCAATACAATCTTCAATCTCACTTATATAATATGAAGAGTCATGGCCTGGTTTATCGTCTATTTTTATATTAAATCCTTTGTCAAACTTTTCGTAGTATAGATCGAATAATTTATTCCAATTATTATCATACATATCAATGTATCCCCATGTTTGCCAAGCAAAGCGGTATTTTTCGTCTTTGTATTTATACACGAAGAACATAGGTACAGCAAAATAGTAGTTTACACCTTTAATTTCCATGTACCGTCTTTCATCTTCGGCTTCAAATATAATGTTAACATTGTTAATGAATGAGTCTAAGATGTCCTCACGATTATTACGCATCAATTTCACCGTTAAATATAGATACCTGTTCAACCATAATGAAGGAGAGTTTGCCTTCCATTCAAGTTCATATCCAGGAGTATCCTTTATGAGATTCTTCCATATTGCATCATCGATTAAAATCTGTATAATACCATTATGATTATCTACAATTTCATTCGGTGATAAAAGCAGACCATTAACACATTCTGCAAGCGAATTGTCGGTTAGAACTTGCTTCCAACTCTCTTTTTTAGCATCAAATACCGGTTCCCGCCTGATATCATCCCATTCTTTGCAATGAGAAATAAGCACTTGGTTAGCTTTTACCTTCTTTTCCTCTGTAAGTCCATATTTGGTAAAGAGGTCCATGCAATTACTTAGTTTGGTAGCAAAATTCTCCCATGTGGTTTCTCCATTACTATTTCTGTAGAGGAACCGTATGGAACCATGAAAGAAAGCCCATTCTTCAGCTTTCTCTATTGCATCATTCCAATTACTCCAAGGGCCAAGTTTTTCCTCGTTCCAATCACTTGGTTTTGACTGATCTATATGATGTATTCTAACTGCCTTTTCTGTTTCCTCTTTTGCTTGCTCTGGAACATTTTGATCTATCCTTTCCATAATCAACGAATTATCCCCTGAATCTATGAATTCTTTAACAAGTTCTATTCGATTGTCGCGATTCTCGTATTGTCTGCTTACATTTTCGAGAATGTTCCACATTAAGCGCAAAGCTTTTAAGAAATTATGACTATCTACATTATTGAATGTCTTAAAGTATTCATAACAACATAGCGTAAAATCAAGGTCATTGTTGTTCTTGGGATGAAAGAATGTATCAAATAAAGTTCTGTTTCCAAAATAGGGCACTATGTTTTGGTGGTGGTCAAGAATGGTGTCAAGCATCCTGACGCATGTGTGTGCTATATTCGAAGCAAAAGATTTGCTGTCAGAACTTGTTTGGTGTCTTTGGATAATGTCTGCAAAATCAGAATAAGGAACAAATGGTAGTTCTATCTGATTCCATGTTTCATGGGTGTAGTCAGCAAGCAGCTTGATGTCATTACCGCAATCCTTTACGGCATATTTCCTCGCTTCGTAAGACATAACTCGTGCATATAAAGCGAAAAAAGCATTATCCGGCAATTTATGTTGTTCTCCTGAACAAGTGAAATAATTATTGGATAGTTCTTCCATATTTTCATCCCATGTATCTTTAATATCTTTAGGCAAAGACTCTGGAAATTTACATTTGAAGTTCTCCCACTGAGTCAATTGCAAACCACGGGCATTCATCTTCATGTAAATATCATCACCAAAGGAATCTATTTTCAGTTCAAATCTGATTTGTGAGGCAATGGCCTCCAATACATTATTAGCTGTAATGATATCTTGGTGTTTGTTCCATTCTTCATGGATAGTAGAAAGCATTCTTATCATAGAAGATACTGTTTCGTCCTCTTTCCAATAGCCCACAAACCAATCTTGACAAAGTATATCAGGATTAGGGTCTTTGCTAATGTTCCACTTAGAGTCATCACATGTCAGAGCCTGACAGAATCGTTTGGCATTGATTCTGTCTTCATATGTAAAACGAGAAAGCAAGCGCAACAAGTCTTTTCTTATCGTTATATCAGTCTTTTCTACAGCATATCGTGCAATCAGCCATAATGTTGTCAACCTTTGCTGGCCATCAACAGGCACAAAAGAATCTTCACCATCGGTATTGATGGGACCATAGATAAAATGTAGGTTTAAGATTTCTTGTTTTTCTATTGCCTTGAATATTTCTTTTACGAACTGCTTGCGTACGCTTTCCGCCTTTGGATTATTAGCTCCCTGAACATAATGACGCTGGATGCCGGGTATAACGACACGATACCTTGACAACAAGGCAAACAGATTGTCAGGTATCTCGATATATTGTTGTATGATATTATTACTCATAATGTTAATGGAGTCTTTAATGCTGTAATGAAGTTTTTTATTGTTTTTTTTATTGAGCTGTAATAAGCTTTTTTATCTTCTTCCGACCAGTATGGAATCGTCATTTTCAATCCTGTGAGAGATTTCATAAACACGGCCTCTGTTACAGGTGGAGCCCAATATGTAATCCATCTTTCACTTGACCATTGAACAACCAATTCCCGTTTGCCTTCAAACAGCTTGTTGTTAAAAGAAGAGTTTGCGTCTCTTGGCAATAATGCAAGGTTGTTTATAGAATTGTCTTCTGTTGACGGATATCTACTGCCAAGCTCATCAAATAGCCATTTATCGCCTTTATTTTCCTTGCATTCTTTTTGGTAATCCTCAAACTTTTGAGGTGAATATTTTTCTCCTAACCAATTTTTAAACTCGCTTTCGTTAAGGTCTTTCTGATTTCTTGCAAATATGTGTTCCATTGTCCAGACATCCACTTGGCGATGTTTCTCAAAGCTATAACGATAAGGCCATCTCTCCCAACAGAGAGCTGCATTGCTCAGCAGAAGATAGTTGAACAATCCGCTATCCCAATTCTTAAAGTCATCTTTATCCGATTTAGGTTGATATCTTGCCATACCTTCTATGATGTCCAAAATATGATTATCATTATTTATTTTAAAAACAGATTCATTATTTCCTCTCCTGTGAACAACAGCTCCAAAAGCATGATACATAAGAGGGTCGTTATACCATTCTGAAAAACGATAGAATGCCGAGTATATCATTTTCCATATCGTTACACGCGACTTGGTCTTCAGTTCGTCAAAAATTCTTGTAAGAAAAGGAAAAACCTCTTCCTCTTGTTCTATCTTCGTTGGAATTAATCCTGCATAGCGCAACAGAACAGTCATTCTATCATCTTCTTTCCAGGTGTTACGTGGCGTTATGAATGAAAAAAAACTATTGTTATTAAGCATGCGCTCAATCTCATCCCATTCGCCAGCACGTGCATTGGTTATATTGGAGGACTCGTCATTTCCTAAGGTCAGCATGACGCATTTCACCAATTCAGAATCCTTTGCAGGAATTTTACCACTATTAAGTTTATAGAAGGTTGATAATTCCTTTTTAGAGTCAACTTCATAGTAGAGAAATTTGCAATGCTCTTTTATCTTTTTGCGGAATTCTGTTCTTCTTTCGGTTCCAATCTCGCCCAATTTTTCCTTAATAACGTGTTTGGCTATATCCTTGAAATGCTTATCGAGAGCCTTGTTCGCCTCACGGGCATAGTCAATTGGTAACTCGCCACTTTTCTCACCGAGTATCAGCATTAACGTGGTAAGTCGCTGTTGTCCATCCACAACATTGACTCTATTATTCTCTATATCTTTAGCAACAGCTAATGCCTGGAGAAAATAGAAAGGAGTGGTTTCGGTGGGACTAAAAGAGTCAATATCATCTATCAGCTGACTGACTTGTCGGCTTTTCCACCTATATCCTCGCTGATAGCGGGGAATAAAGAATTTGATTTTGTCATTTTCAAAATCAACTATTGATTTAAGTGAAATATTCTTGCTCATAAGTTTTCTTTTTTTACATTTTCTTTATCATTCTAGCAACCTCTTTAGCTTAGTAAATAGGTTCAAACAATGTAGGTCTAATAAAGACATTAGAGTATCAAACGTATTCTTTCCACGACCTTGTAAAGTATACACTTCATATCATTGATAAAAGCGTCGGTATCTTTGAGTCGGCTTGCAATATCAAGACGTCCTATCCATGTTACATTCCCCTGATTATTGATCATTGGTTTGAATGACTTGTCAATGTCAATTAGTAAGGATGATATTGCATCAAAAGATTCGTCTTTAGGATGGTCCTTTTGAAAATATCTGATGCCTATATATTTTTTATTATCAGACTGATTGACAATGGTAATAAGCAAAACAGGGTTGCCTTGTTGATCAGCTATGGAAAATCTTACGAAATGCTCTTTCTTTTCATATACTTCCAAGCCTAAATAATATTTGCAATAATTGCAAAGACATGCATAAATATACTCCCAACGAAGAGTCGTTTCATGCTTTATCTCATCACAGTCATTTCTCTTCTTGGTAAATGATTCAATGATGTCTTTTGATTGATTATAGAATTCTCTGCAATCAACAGGTATGCCATCCGACTTGAAAGCTCTCACTAAAACTTTGCCAACCAATTCCATTTGCTCGGCCGGCCAAAACCAAGAAGTGTGATTAATGCCATAAGCGGGAATGCCATTTAATACCCCATATTCAAGCCTGACAAAATCACCAAGTAAAGGAGTTGTACTATCCAACAACAGATTCATACAATTCCTTCCACCCAAGCAAATAATGTGCTTAGGATGAATAATGTCTATCAACCTTTTTGTATATTCAATTGATGCTTGCTGTGCCTCTTTGATTTTTTCATTAAAGTCAGTTTCCCTATGTGTGGAAAAGAAAGTAGCATTAGTAAGCACAAAACGACTTTCATCATCCAATAAATCACCCATATTGCCATAATCAAGGATGGAACGCAACCGTCTTATGATGCGCCATTCAAAGATATTGAGATGAGGTTTACCCTCTTTCTTGAAATCACAATTTCCATGCAGCAAATCTTCCGGCTTGGCAAAACGGTCTTTCTGATAATGCCCTCCACATCCAGGGTTGATGCCAATAACCATTAGTTCAACAGGCATGTCGCCTGTGAGTAAAGTTAGATCTGACTGGGTATAAAAATCCAAATCAAGGTTTCTTGCCTCTTTTGAATAGAATTCATAGGTCCTTACAGCCCATGCTTTCAGTTTCTTTTGAATATTAATGTTCTCCATTGATTACAGTTGGATTTATTGATTATCCTTATTGATTAGATTTACCACCACTTTCACCATCACATTCTTCTCTTCAGTGCGGCTCTCGGCAATCATCAGCGTGAGGGCGACGAGGGTGTTGTCGGCAATGCGTTTGTGTCCATCCTCGCCATAAAGTATGCCATTCTTCTCAATGAACCAAAGGAAGGGCATGGCTGCAATGCGTTTGTTGCCATCGCTGAAAGAATGGTTCTTCACCACGAGATATAGCAACATGGCTGCCTTTTCTTCCACAGATGGATATAGATCTTCGCCTCCGAACGTTTGGTAAATCTGCCCAATACTACTTCTAAAGGAATCGTCCTTTTCACTTGCGAACCACCGACTTTCGCCAAACTTCACTTTCAAGGCGTTGATGGCATCCATGGCATTCTCGTAGGTGGCATGGAACAGTTCGTCTTTGGTTGTCTTCTCAACGCCCAATGCTTGATAGTCGTAGCGGTCGAGCGTGTCGAGGGCATAGACATAATCCGTGATGACACTGAACAGTCCTGAGTATTCTCCTTCTGATACTTTGTCGTGAAGGGCTAGAGCTCGCGACATCAGGCGAACCACATCCTTCAAATCATCGTAGTGGTCGAGGCGACGCGGGTCTATGGCATAGCCGCGGATGAGGTACTGCTTCAATATGCTGTTAGCCCATTTTCTGAAAACAATTCCATTTCGGCTTTTCACTCTATACCCTACAAAAATAATCATATCAAGATTATAGTAATCTATTTTCAGCATTTGGGCATAACCCTCTTTTCTACCATATTTCTTGGGTGTCGCAAATTTTGCGACTACCGGTTCTCCTTCCAATTCTTCCCTCAAAGCATTATTTATATGCTTGGCTATTGTCTTATAGTCTCTGCCGTAAAGTTGAGCGATTTGCTCTCTATTAAGCCACACTGTATCTTTCTCCAACTTCACTTCAAGTTGGGTGTTGCCATCGTCTGTTGTATACAGCACGATATAAGAACCGTTGTTTGCAATAATTTTATTCTCCATCATATCAATTACTCTTCCTTATACTTATTCCACATTCTCTTTATCTTCCCGGCTATCTCCTTGCGAAGCCAGAGCGGTTCGAGCACTTCAAGGTCTTCACCATTCCAAAGCAGTTCCTGTTGGAAGTCGTATGTGGGTCTGACATGCAATTCAAATATGCTGTATTCTGCTGTCTGCTCAATCTCTTGTTGCGAGTGATGCAGAGGGAGATCGCGTAGGTAGTTAGCCTGATTGGCGCTAACCTTAATCTTTATGTTTTCTATGACGCAACCGTCGCCGGGGATAACACCAATGCAACCATTAAAGTATTCTTGTGGGTCGAACTCTTCGGGATATTCAAAGGTGTGGCTTGATAGGCGGATGTCTTGGATACGGTCGAGACAGAAAACGATGTCCCTGCCTGCTGGCCAATTACGTCCCACCATATACCAACGCTGGCGGAAAAGCTTTACGCACAATGGCATCAAATAGTGGTTGCGAGACTCACCCTTCCAGTAGTTAAAGTAGTTGATGTGAATGAAGCGATTTTTTTTCATCGCGTCGATGATGGGCTCCAGATACTCTCTGCCACTTGGCACATCTTCAAGGATTATCCTATCCTTAATGGATTTGCACTCAAGGAGCGAGTTGCTAACTGATAGCGTGCTTAGCAACCAATTCTCAACACTTCCGCTCTTCATATCATCCACATTGTCGATGTAATACCTGTATGGTGCGGCCTTTTCGCAGTCTATCGACAAACCGAAGGTGTCGAAGATATTCCACTTCCATTTGTGGAAGGTGCGCTTCAACATCTCCTCACCTCCGCTCAATTCCACATTGTCCATCCAGCGGCGGTTCAGTTCCTCAAAGGTAATCTTATGTGCACGATAGATAGTCTCTACAATCCACACGAGTTTATTGGTTTGATTCAGTGGCATATTCGTATATCACATTTTATATAGATAACGTTTTGACTACAAAGATATTGCTTAGGTGTGCCTTTTTTGTTCACATCTGTATATTTTTCTGTTAAAGAAGTGACTTTTTTGTTTTTGAGTTGTTGTGGTTTGTGGCTTATTTTGTTGGGCGATTTTGAGGTTAATGGATTATATTGTAATTTTGGGGAAAAATATTTTAGATATGAAGAAGTTTGGATTTTTGATAATTATGGCTGCTGCCTGTGCGTTGGTGGCATGTAATGAGAAGCCTAACAAGGGCGAGACTGGCGGCTATACGCTCTCGTGGGATTTGCAGACCGTGCTGACCTCTGGCGGCACCGTCGATTCGGTGGTGATGGCTGTGAATGGCAAGCATGTGCAGACTTTGACCGATGCGGCCGACGGCATCTATAAGTTTGAGGGCACTGCGGAAGATGGCGCTGTGGCAAAGGTCACTGCCTACATCAATCACTCGGAGTTTGTGGCAAATGTGCTGGCGGCATTGGAGGCTGGCACCATTAGTGTGGACAACGATACGCAGTGCGCGGTGGGCACACCCATCAACGACGATGTGCGTGGCATGGTTTCGTCGTTTTTGAACGATCAGGCGGCTTCGGCACTTGCTTCCTACATCGCCGACAATGCCGCTGATTTGCGTGCGCTCTTGGTGTTGGGCAATGAGGCAGTGCGCAGTATGTCGGCCCCAACCGATATGCAGAAACTGTTTGAGCAGATGAGCCCAAAGTTGAAAAACTCGGCTTACGGCAAAGAAATTAAGGTGGCGATTGACAAAACGTGTAGCACGCTTGCCGGCGCGAAATTTGTGGATTTCAAAGCCACTTACAACGGCAAAACCCAGCGTTTGAGCGACTATGTGGGCAAGGGCAAACTGGTGGTGGCTGACTTCTGGGCAAGTTGGTGCGGGCCATGCAGAAAGGAGATTCCGAATTTAATCAACATACACGAGAAGTATGGCGACAAGGTGCTGGTGCTCGGCATTGCCACTTGGGACAACCCCGAAGACACAGAGAAAGCCATTGCAGAACTAAAGATTCCATATCCACAAATGCTCAACACGCAGAAGGCCGGCAGCGATGCCTATTCCATCACCGGCATTCCCGAAATCATCGTTTTCGCCCCCGACGGCACAATCCTTCACCATGGTCTCCGCGGCCAAGAACTCGAAAACGCCGTAGTGGAATACCTCCAAACCCACCCATAAGGCAAGGCATACAGGAAATGTGTATAAAACAATGCTTAAGCGTTGTTTTTGTCAAGATTAAATTGAGGGGAATAAAAAATTACAGCCTTGGCGCGGTGTGGCGTGCCAAGGCTGTGGATATTTTTGGGGAGCGGCTTATTTTAGAAGTGCGCGGCAAGAGCAAGATAAATACCGTAAAAACTATATAAAACCTAAAGTGCTACTTTGCATTTTCTGATAAAATCTAAAGTTCTACTTTATAATTTCTTGTAAAATCTAAAGTAGTGATATTTATATATTGTTGTAAAACAGAAAAATAAATTATTTTTCAAGAAAAATTTTAATTTTGATGAATTATTT
>SAMEA104315421__coassemble_752_pt1 | contig 29724 bp, 25 predicted proteins | sample SAMEA104315421__metabat2_high_PE_022 | metagenome-assembled genome bin SAMEA104315421 (sample SAMEA104315421) | gut metagenome | biome: Monkey gut; feature: monkey-associated habitat; material: faeces | place: China | collected 2013 | reverse complement strand
ATGCGAAGCATTCCACGTTGCCCCAAGGCTGTTTTTTATGTTTTTGTTTTTGATTCCATTCCCGATTCGGCAACAATGCAGAATATCCCCAGGACTTTTCCACTGAGCCCGTAGAATTAGAGCACTTGGAACATTCAGAATAATCTGAACACTCCGAGTGCTCCAAAATCTAATTTCTAACCTCTAATTTCTAACTTCTTGTATGGGTTATTTTTTTGGGGTGAGGGTGATGAGGGGGACAAGCATTTCTTCCATGGAGATGCCGCCGTGCTGGAAGGTGTCGTTGTAGTATTGCACGTAGTGGTTGTAGTTGTTGGGGTAGGCGAAGAAGTCGCGGCCCGATGCGAAGATGTAGGTGCTCGACACGTTGAGCAGCGGCAGTCCGAAGCGCTTGGGCTGCTTGATTTCGTACACTTGGCGTGGGTTGTAACTGAGGTTCTTACCCACTTTGTAGCGCAAGTTGGTGTTGGTGTTTTTGTCGCCAATCACCTTGATGGCGTTGTCCACTCGTGTGGTGCCGTGGTCGGTGGTGAGCACGATTTTCCAGCCCTGCTCGGCTATGCGCTTGAAGATTTCCAGCACATAACTGTTTTTAAACCATGTGACGGTGAGCGAGCGGTAAGCCTCGTCGGTGTAGGCGAGTTCACGAATCATCTTGCTCTCTGTACGCGCGTGCGAAAGGATGTCCACAAAGTTGAACACTATCACGTTGAGGTCGAAGTTCTTCAGTTGTGCGAAGTGCTGCACCAGGCGTTCGCCGGCGGCAGAGTCATTGAGTTTGTTGTACGAGAATTTGCACTTGCGTCGATAGCGGTCGAGAATGGTTTGAATGAGAGGTGCCTCGTTGAGGTTTTTGCCCTCGTCCTCATCCTCGTCAACCCACAATTCGGGGAACATGCGCTCAATGTCGATAGGCATCAGTCCCGAAAAAATGGCATTGCGCGCATATTGCGTGGCGGTGGGCAGAATGGTGGTGTAGAGTTCCTCCTTCTCGATGTTGAAATAGTCGTTCAGCAAAGGGCTGATGGTGCGCCACTGGTCGAGACGGAAATTGTCGATTACGATAAAGCACACCTTTTCGCCAGCGTCGATATGCGGGAAAATCTGCGTTTTGAAAATCTCGTTGCTCATGAGCGGGTGGTCGTTGGTGGTGACCCACTTCTCATAATTGCGCTTCACCATTTTGGCGAACGCGCTGTTAGCCTCCTGCTTTTGCATACGCAGCATGTCGGCCATGCTGGTTTCGGCGTTGGAGAGCGTGAGTTCCCATCGCACCAGCGTGTTGTAGAGCTGATACCAATCGTCGATGGTTCTTGCCATGGCTATTTGCTGGCTGATGCTCATAAACTCCTGCTGATAGTCGCTCGTGGCTTTTTGCGCCACCAGCGCCTCGCTGTGCAGGTTTTTCTTGATGGAAAGCAAAATCTGCATCGGGTTCACAGGCTTAATCAGATAGTCGGCAATCTCGCTACCGATAGCCTGATTCATGATGTTTTCCTCCTCGCTTTTCGTAATCATAATCACGGGCACATTGGGCTGCGCAATCTTGATTTGCTGCAGCGCCTCCAGTCCGCTGATGCCAGGCATATTCTCATCGAGAATGATGAGGTGGAAATTCTGCTGAGATATGGCGTCGAGTGCGTCGCGACCGTTGGTCACTGTGGTCACCTCGTAGCCTTTGTTCTGCAAAAACAGAATATGCGGTTTCAAGAGATCGATTTCGTCGTCGGCCCAGAGAATTTGTTCCTTGTTCATATAAGTGTGTTTATTTTTTTGTTAGGATATCGATGAGTTCGGCCACGCCCTCGGTGGCTTTCTTGGCAATCACATGCACATACGATGGCACTGCGGCAGGCTTGGGGTCGATGTAATAGACCTCGGCTCCTGGAGGCGCATACTGGAGCAACGCCGCTGCGGGATACACCACCAGCGTGGTGCCGATGACCACAAACACATCAGCCTTCGAGGCAATGCGGCAAGCCGGCTCAAAGTTGGGCACAGCCTCGCCGAAAAACACGATATGCGGACGCACATGGTCGCCATAGGCATCTACGGTGTCGACGCTGGTTTCAAGTCCCTTGTCCGACAGTTGGTCGCAAGGCAGCGTGTAGATGCGTTCGGGATGCGTCATCGAGCGCACCTTCATCAACTCACCATGCAGGTGCAGCACATTTTTCGAGCCGGCACGCTCGTGCAGGTCGTCCACATTTTGCGTGATGACATTCACGTTGAAATATTTTTCCAGTTCCACCAGTCCACGGTGTGCGGCGTTGGGCTGCGCATCGATCAGCTGCAATCGGCGCTCGTTGTAGAACTTGTGAATCAGGGCAGGGTTGCGAGCGAAGCCCTCATCGCTTGCCACGTCCATCACTTTGTAGTTTTCCCAAAGCCCACCTGCGTCGCGGAAAGTGGTGATACCGCTCTCTGCACTCATGCCCGCTCCGGTGGAGATAACCAAGTTTTTCATCTATATTAAAATTAAAAGAGTATTCTATTGGGCAAATTTAAACTTTTTTATTCAAAAAATAGCGTTCAAAACTATAAATAACTTTAACTTTGCAGATAATTTGCAATATAAATAAATAGATAAAAGATTTTTTTTACGACATGGACAAACTTAGCTATGCATTAGGCCTCAGCATGGGCCAAAATTTCAAGGGTTCAGGCGTTGACAAACTCAATGCTGATGATTTCGCAGATGCACTTCGCGCAGTGTATGGCGAAGGCACTCCAGCAATGACCTATGACGAAGCCAAGCAAGTGGTGCAAGAATATTTTACCAATCTCCAAGCCAAGGCTGGCGAAATGAACGCAAAGGCAGGTAAGGAATATTTGGCAAACAACGCCAAGGAAGAAGGCGTGAAAGTGACTGAAAGCGGTTTGCAATACCTCGTGGTGAAGGAAGGCAACGGCAAGAAGCCTGGTCCAAACGACGTGGTGACCGTTCACTACACCGGCCGACTGATCGACGGCACAGTGTTCGACAGTTCTGTGGAGCGCGGCGAGCCTGCCACCTTCGCTGTGGGTCAGGTGATTCCTGGTTGGGTTGAAGGTTTGCAACTCATGAGCGAAGGCTCAGCCTACCGCCTGTTCATTCCAAGCGAACTCGCTTACGGCGAGCACGGCACTGGCCCTATCCAGCCAAACTCAACCCTCATCTTCGACGTGCAACTCCTGAAGGTGGGCAAATAATTGAAAACACAAAAACAACAATACAAACAGTTATTCTACAAAAAAATTATGAAAAAAGTTCTTTTCATTTTGGCAGCTGTTGCCCTCTTGGCAAGCTGCAACAAGAAAGGTGAAGGCACTACTCCTACTGAAGACTCTTTGAGCACTGCCTACGGCACAATGGCTGGCTACGGCATCAAGATGCAGGTGAGTGGCACCCCCGACTCTGTTAACTACGACGAATTTTTGAAGGGTTTGGAAAAGGCTCTTGCAACTGAAGCCGATACTTCTGTCAACGCACGCAGCTTCCAGATGGGTGAGCAAATTGGCGCTCAACTCGGTAGCAGCTTCACAGCCATGAAGGAACAAGGCGTGAACATCAACAAGGAATTGTTCCTCGCTGAACTGAAGAAGGCTTTCAGTGAAAAGAAGGAACCAGACCAGGCTAAGATGATGAACTTGCAAATGACTCTCCAAAGCCTCATGGGCAAGGTGCAAGCTCAAGCAGCTAAGAAGAAAGCCGACGAAGGCGTGAAATATTACCAAGACGCTGAAAAGAGTGGCAACTACAAAAAGACCGCTCAAGGCGTGCTCTACAAAGTGGAAAAACCAGGTAAGGGCGTTAACTTCAAGAAGGGCGACGAAGTGATGCTCAAGTACAAGGGTATGCACATCGACGGCAGCGTGTTTGACCAAAGCTACAAGGCTGTGATGTTCCCAGTTGATGAAACACAACTCATCAAGGGCTTCGTTGACATGCTTACCAACATGAAGCCTGGCATGAAGGTGACTTGCATCATTCCTGGCAAGCTCGCTTACGGCGACCGTGGCAACCAAAACATCGCTCCAAACGAAACCCTCGTGTTTGAGATTGAAACTGGTAACCTTGCTACTGCTGCCGACAAGAAAATGGCTGGCGGCGCTCAGGCAGTTGCCGACTCTGCGAAGTGATTTTAATTTCTAACCGATATACCGCACTTCCTTTCCTGCCCTATGTGCTTTGCAATATGGTGAGCGGAGAGGAAGTGCTTATTTTTAAAGGAGAACAATGATGAAAACATTATTATTGTGGATTTGCGCGGCGGTGATGGCGGTGAGCTTCACCAGCTGTGGCAATAAGCAGACCGAAACCAAACTCGACCCCGAACTCGAAAAGCAGCTGGGCACAATCAAGACTGCCGCCGAGGAAGGCGCAGAGTTTATCGCTGCCCAAATGAAAGCCGACCCCGCATTGAAGAAAACCCAATCAGGACTGGTGTATAAAATCACCGAGCAGGGCGCGGGCGACACTTTCAAGCCCACCGACGTGGTGAAGGTGGTTTACACCGGCAAGCACACCAATGGCGAGGAATTCGACTCCAGCCATGGCGAGGCAGTGGATTTCCCATTGCAGAACGTGGTGCCAGGGTTCCGTGAAATGATTACGATGATGCGCCCAGGCGCCAAAGCTTACTGCATTCTCCCAAGCGAGATTGCGTATGGCGAACGCGGCAACCAAACCATCGCGCCAAACGAAACCCTCGTGTTTGAAATCGAAACACAGGGATTGGCAAACTGATAACACTATATTAACACTTACATTTTACTTAGACTAATGAAAAAGATGATTTTAGCCATCGCTATGCTGATGGCAATGGGTATGCAAAGCGCCTCTGCCGCTACAGAAGCCGAATTCAAAGCCCAACAAGACTCGCTGAGCAAGGCTTACGGAAAATATTTCGGACTGGTGCTCGCATACATGGGTGAACAAGACAAGAAAATAAATATCGACGAATTTTTCAAGGCATTCGACGTGGTGATGCAAGCCGATACCGCCAACCAAGGCTATATGAACGGTCTGTTTGTGGGTATGGAGCTCACCAGCAAGATGATGCAAAACAAACTCCATAAGGGCATCACACTCGACAAGGCACTCATGGTGCAAGCGTTGAAAGACGCTGTGGCTACCAAGGGTCTTGACCAAAGCACCGTGAGCAAGGCTTACAGCGACATGGCTGTGCTGGAGCAAAACACCGAACTGATGGGTCGTGCGTTCAACCCCAAAACCATCGCTATGAAAAAGGCCGGTGAAGAATATATCGCCAAAATCATGGCAGCAGGTGAAGGCTATGTGAAAACTGCCTCTGGCTTGGTTTACAAAATGGAAAAGCAAGGCAACGGCAAGTGCTATGGCGACAACGAGGATGTGCGTATGCTCTACACCGGCAAGCACGTCGACGGTTCAATCTTCGACCAAAGCCGCGACACCACATCGCTCAATTCAGGCAGAGTGGTGGAAGGCTTTAAGGAAGCGTTGATGCTCATGAGTCCAGGTGCCAAGATGATTGCTGTGCTCCCAAGCGACATCGCCTACGGCGACCAAGGCGCAGGCCGTCGTCAGAGCGGCGAATACTCCATCAACCCAGGCGAAACCCTCGTGTTTGAAATCGAAACCTTCGCACCAAAAGCCACAGAAAAGGTAGCAGAAAAAGCCACCACACCAAAAGTAACAAAAGCCAAGGCAAAAGCAAAAACCGTAACCCCCGGAAAAATGCCCAAACCAAAAGGCAAACAAAAAAAATAATTCAATTTAACCCAAAATATCAGCCCCATTCAATTTTTCACATTGGATGGGGCTGATACTTTTTTGTTTATATTTGTTCTATTTATTTGTAAGAGTCTTGGTAATTCATGTTGATTTCTTCTTTGGCGAGGAAGCGTGGGTCGCCGTCGAGCTTGCGCCAGTGTCGATGGCGTTTGTCCATAACAAATCCTCATCCCCAATTAAATTAAGAGCCGTGTAACTTTCTACATTTTTATGCTTGTATGTATGGTATTACAAGATTTTTTGCGTAATTTTACAAAAACAACACATTACAGTAAACTAGCACTATGGATATTAAAGATTTTGCTCAATCCCTTCTTGATAATGTTAAAGACACAGTCGACACTACTGGCGTTGATTATGAACAAGAACTTGCCTCAAGTATAATTGAATACATTGTTGACAATGGCGAGGTTAATTCTCCTTCAATTTGTACTTTCCAAAAAACACGTACAAGAATCACTGCATACGACTATAATGACGAGGCAGAATCTCTTGACTTATTTTACCTTATAAAGGCTGATAGCCTTGTGGGGAGAATCAATAATAGTAGAGTACAAAAGGGATTTAATTATCTCATGGAATTTTATAGGTTAGCTACAACAGGATCTCTTTTTAATAATCTGGAGGTTTCCCCATCTGATGAAATTGTGGAAGTGGCCAAATTAGTTCAAAGTTCCAAAGGGAAAATTAACCAGTTAAGAATTTATGTTATTACAGATGGATTGGTAGATCCAAATGCCATCCCCTCTGCGGTGGAAAGCGAAGACGGTTCTTATATCATAGAGTATAATGTTTGGGATATTCAGCGCGTATTTCAACAACACAATTTTCGTGCAGGAAAAGAAAAGGTGATTATTGATTTCCCCACCAATTACAACACTAAATTGCAGTGCTTAAAAATCAATGAGCCAAATCCATACGTAGACTCTTATCTCGCAATCATACCAGGAATCACGTTAGCTAAAATATACAAGCAGTATCTACATGCTCTATTGGAGAAAAACGTTAGAACTTTTCTTCAATTTAAAGGGAAAGTAAATAAGCAAATTAGAAAAACGCTGCGAGAGCAACCAGATATGTTCTTTTCATACAACAATGGAATATCAACTACTGCTCGAGAAATCACCCTGAAACAAGTGGGCTCGACCCAGTATATCACATCTTTATATGATTGGCAAATTGTGAATGGTGGTCAAACTACAGCTTCAATTGCAGCTGCCCTTACTGATAGAAATGTCGATTTGAGAAAAGTGTTTGTTCCCATGAAGGTGAGTGTGATTCGTGATGTTGAACATAGCGATGAAATAATAAAAGCAATATCAACTTCAGCAAACAGCCAAACAGCAATTAAAAATTCAGATTTTTCCGCAAACGAACCTTTTCTTGTGGATTTAGAATCTTTTAGTCGCTCTGAATGGATTCCTCGAGAAAACAAAATACCAGTTAGCAAGTGGTATTTTGAGCGCACTAGAGGCCAATATTTTGACCAGTTAGCAAATCTTAGTGGCTACAATGAACGAGCATTTAGAATTGAATATCCCAAGTCGAACAAAATAACTAAAACAGATATTGCAAAGTATGAGTCCGCATGGAATCAAACGCCTTTTGATGTTTGCAAAGGGGCGGAAAGCAACTATACGCTTTATATTAAATATATCAAAAGGGAGAAACCTTTGGTCACTGCTGAATATTATAGAAATATAATAGCTAAATGTATAATATTCAACACAATTGATGCACTAGTGAAAGTTAAAAAACTTGGTGGCTATAAATCAAACTTGAATGCTTATATTTTATCCTCAATATCTTTTTTATCAAATAAAAAACTTGACTTGAAGTATATTTGGGAACACCAAAGTGTGCAAATAGAGGTCGTAAAACTAATCGAAACGCTAATCCCTTTGGTTTGGAACCATATTGTCGGGGAGGCTTCTTTTGAAAGTATGACCAGAAATATCAATGATTGGACAAAAAAAAGTGAATGCTGGGAAAAACTAAAGTCCAAACTTGAAGAATTTGGAGGGTTTGACGAAAAGTTATTAGAACCGGAGCGAAATGACGATGGCACATCTCTCAATGAAGTTCAATTAAAGCGCATTGAGGATGCTAATGCTTTTAATGCGCAGTTTTGGTTTGCGCTTGCTGATTGGGCAAGGGAGAGAGATTTTTTGACCCCTATGGATAGAAAAACCGCATACAATTTTGGCGCAAAAAAGCAGAAAAATGCAAAAATAACAACACTAAAACAAGCTCTTACTGCGTTAAGAATAATAAACAAGGCAGAGGAGTTGGGCTTTAAAAAATAAAGACTATGACAATAGATTCTAATAATAGCGATTATATTTTTGAAGATAATCATTCCACAAGAGAGAAAAATAAAATCTTAAAAGTGACATTCACTGATGGAATCGTGATTTGCTATAAAAAAACATCTGCCACTTTTATAGAAACACTGCGCCGTATTGGCGTGGAAAAACTCCAACAAGTGGATTTAAAGTTATGCCACCTGCCATTAATTTCGAAGGAGATATATCCTAAATACGAGCAGTGGATGAAGCCTTTAGACGATGGATGGTATGTGAATACGCAAAGTACTTCTGAACAGAAATATCTGCAACTCAATTCAATTGTTCGTCAACTTAAATTAGATATAAAACTAGAAATTGGAGCAGGTATAGTTCCTTCTTCTGTTAAAAGCTTCCAAAAGAGCAGAAACAGAAAAGGGGCACTACTAATTAAAAAACCTGATGGGCAATATATCGGAGGAGATTCTGCTACTGAAGTTTATATCGAAACCCTCAAGTGGATAGGTCTTGATATGCTTAAGCGAAAGGGTATTGAGCTTGAAGGGAAAAAGGTCGTGACACCATACCAACTATATAAAAGTCAACAAGAAGTAGAAAAAGGGTCATGGCTTACAATCCCATCAGATACAAATAAAAAAGTCAAATCGCTTCGTGTACTAACTGCTATTCTTAAAATTAAACTTGATATAAATGTACTATAATTAGGGCTATAATATACTTGTTTCTCTAAAGAAAAGAGGAGAGATGAAGGCATTAATTTCCTTGGGATTTTCCATTATATAACTACCAGTTCTCAGTTGGATAGCATCGCTCTGCTAAGGTGTGGACGCTCTGTTGGCTATTTGGAAATGAACGATTATGGGAAATGCCCACAAATCTCAATCACATAAAAATAGATGCCGTATCATGCAAAACACCATGCAAACGAATGAAGTTCCGCGGGAGCGAATGAGCGCAGCTTGGAGATAGCACCAAAGAGGATATGAGCCTCGTACAGGGTCGGTTATGGTCAAAACTATTGATGCTACCACGACCGACCGTCTCCGACACTCGCCACTATATTTGGACCTGTCTCCAAGCTGCGCTCGCAAGCGAACTTGCATGGAGTTAACCACAATATGCCGTTTCCAACGGTTCCAAAATCCTTCTTTTTGACTTTTTCAGTGCTTTCGATATATCATGTCCGCCCATGATAGTAATATTATATTGATTATCAATCATTTGTAGCGGATGCGAAGTATCGAGAGCACTGAAAAAGTAAAACAAACTTTCAGATTGAAAGTTAATAACGAAGAAATAGTCGTTTTACCCTTCTTTTTCTGTCTATCATAGCCTTATTGAGGCGATTTGTGGAAAGAAAAGTTATAAATCGTAAGCATTTTTCGTTTTGGTCTTAAAAAAACAGGACTTTTTCAGTGCTCTCGAAGTATCGCGTCCCTACCATACAAAATTGTTTTGAGAGATTTGATACAACCTCTTTCAAGAAATCATTTTATTATCAGGGGTTTTTCGCCGTGAAACGGCGAGCGGTTTTTATCCTTGGGGCAAAGTGGAAGGCCCTCGTAAGAGGGTGGCGGAGGGATTGTGTGGTTGGCGGCATGGAAACTCGTTTCCAATGACGCAAAGCGCACAGTCGCACCGCCAAATGCGAAGCATTCCACGTTGCTCCAAGGCTGTTTTTTAGGTTTTTGTTTTTGATTACATTGACGATTCGGCAACAATGCATAATCTATCCCCAGTAATTTTTCACTGGTCTGTTGTCTCTGGGGGATTAGAACCAGTAGTAGGAGCGGGTGTTGCCGTCGGAGATAAAGTAACGGCCGTAGCTTGTGACTTTTACGTAGCGGGGGATGTAGTCCACTTTTTTCAGGATGTCGGCCGCGCTGCTTGGAATGGATTTGAAATATACGCCACGGTCGCAGCAAAGCACGCAGCCGCCCAGATTGGTGACGCAGGCACTGAGTATCTTGCCGAATTTGTTTTTCGCTTGGCGCACAGTAGCTTCAAACTCTGGTGAACATTCGGTGGTGCCGTCGTCGCATACTATCACATAGTTAGAGTATTCATCCATTGCCAACGAGATGATGTCTTTGCCTTGGCTGTTGAGGGCGTGGAGTTTGTTGTAGATGTCGTCCGAGGCAAGAGCATTCCATATAAGCTTGTTGTTGACCCTACTAATCACACTCCAACATTTTCCAAACTGTGTGATGTTGATGTCGATAATCCTGCCTTCCTTCTTGTTCACATCAAGTATAACGTCGAGCATACCTTGAGGCAGTTGGTGGTAATAATAGCCGTTGTCGCCCATAATCACCAAGCCTATACCATTGCGAGAGAATGCGGCGATTCGGGCCTCATTCGCTTTTTGTATGGCATCGGTCAAGAAGCCGATGGGAGTGTGCAATGTGGGGTCGTAACGAATGGCTCTGCCATAGCTGTGGTTTTCGTTCACCGTCGCATTATAGCCTTTCATGCGGGCATCCATCATGTCGAGGGCGAGCTGTTGCTCTGGCGTGAATCCGCCATCATACTGCTGATAGCTGCTGCTTGACGAACTTGACGACGAGCTGCGCGAGCTGGAAGAACTTCGACTTGAGCGCGACTGAATTTGCCCGGTGCCGTTACAGTCGGGGCAGCGGTCGGAGTGCGACACGCCCGATGGCACCATCTGGTGGCAAATGGGGCATTGACGCTTGCTCTTGTTGTGGCCATAAGTGCCTGTGCCACCACGCTGGAAATACACAATGCCTTTGCCGCCGCATCGCAAGCACCTGCCTGCATCGGCATGTGGCGCGGCTGTAAGGATAACTAACACGAGTAATGTAAGGCGAAGAAGAGTCTGCTTTTTCATTTTATTCGTTGTGCTTAGAGGATGCTTTGTAAAATGTTACGTAACACAAAGTTATAAAATTTTATCCAAATTCAAGAAAGACGAAGCCACGATTACTCCCGATTTTTAGTAATTTTGCAAAAGAACAAAAACAAACGACTGAAAGTGATGAAGAAAATCTTGCTGTTGCTCATGTTGGCAACGTCGGTTTTGGTGCAAGCCAAAGCCAAATATGGTATTGTGATGCCGGCTTCGCTGAAGCCTGGCGACAAAGTGGCTATCCTCTCGCCAGGCAGCACGCCCAGCGACTCATCGGTAATCAAGGCGATGGAGGTGCTGAAAGGATGGGGGTTGAACCCTGTGAGGGGCAAGTATGTCACCACTCGCTACCACGGTTGGGCTGGCACCGCCGCCGAGCGTGAGGCCGACTTGATGTGGGCACTCCGCGACAATTCCGTCAAAGCCATCATCTGCTCGCGTGGCGGATATGGCTCGGCGCAAATTCTATATAATGTGCCGCTCGACACACTGAAAAAGTACAACAAATGGCTTGTGGGCTACAGCGACATCACCGCCCTACACAGCGCCATGGTGAAGGCTGGACACATGAGCATTCACGGCAGTATGTGCGGCCGATTGGCAAAGACTGGCGGCTCCGACGAATACAGCGAGCGTTTGCGCAAACTGCTCTTTGGCAAGGAGATGCCAAATGTGGAAGCCCCAGCCCACGCCTACAACCACACCGGCAAGGCGAAAGGCATATTGATTGGCGGCAACTTGAGCGTTTTCACCCAAGTGAGTGGCTCGGCTGACTACGACTTCCTCGACCGCGACTTTGTGAAGGACAAAGATGTGGTGCTTTTCTTCGAAGATGTGAGCGAGAGCGTGAACCGTGTGGCAAGTTTGCTGTTTCAGATGAAGTTGAAAGGCACGCTCGACCATGTGAAAGGCATCATCGTGGGCCGATTCACCGAAGTGACCAGCCTTTCAGGCTATGAAAGCATGGATCAGATGCTCCACGAATTCCTCGACGAGTATCAAATCCCCATCTGCTACGACTTCCCCACCAGCCACGACGAGTCATGGAACACCCCCATGATAGAAGGCTGCCCCGTAGAACTAACCGTAACCCCAGAAAAAGCCTCTCTGAAATTCAAGAAAAATTAGAGGTTAGGAGAATTAACTGGCTCATCGGAGCACTCGGAGTACGCAGAGCACTCGGAGTGCTCCGAACTCATTTCCCATAACCTCTAACTATCTAACTTCTAACCTCTAACCTCTAACTTCTAATTTCTTTAGATTGCCAGGGCTTTTTGGGTGCGGAGGTGGCGGAAGTTGTTGAAGGTGTCGAAAATGTCGTAGAGGGCGATGCTGGAGTTGGCGGCTTGGGTTTGGTAGAGCGATGCGCTACCCGAAGTGTTCACATTCTGCCCTTGCAGCGTGGCAGTGATGCCCGACACATTCTCCATCATCTTCATTTGCAGATTGATCATCTCGAAAATGCCTATGTTGGTGTTGTCGTGGCTCACCTGTTCGGGTTTCGCCATACCCTCATTGGGGTTGTAGGGCAGCACGCCGCCAGTTTCGTTCCAAATGCGCAAAATCGTGTTCCAGTTCAGCGAGTTGGGTTTGGCTGATTCGGGATATAGCAGCACACCCTTTGCGCTGTTGCTCAAAATGCGATCGACGATAGTGGTGAGCCTATTGATATACTTCTGCTGGTCAATCACATCTTCAATAAACCCATGCACCTCGCCATCGGTGAGCGGATAGAATTTCACCACAAAGGGGTGCTGGCGATGCTTGGCAGGCGAATCGAAGGTGGCAAGCAAGTCGCCCATCGGGGTGAACCATCGGCAGCGCCACACGGTGGCAATGTCCCAGCGGTAGGAAATCAGCTGGTCGGCTTTGATTTTCTTCTCCTGCGACACCGGCACCACATACACCTTGGCGGTGGCTTGGTCGTGGCAGAGCAGTACTTCCTGACTTTCGAGCGTCCACACCTCTATGGCGCGGCACTTGTTGGTGTGCGTGAACCAAAAGTCGGCGCCGCTTTGCGAATCGGCACCAATCGCGGTGCAGAACTGGAGCGTGCGGTCGTCGGGCGAGTCGCTGTAAAGCCTTCGCACCCACGCCGCTTTCTTCTTGTTGCCAGCCGCCACACGCTTAATCAGTTCCGCCACGCTCAAATCGTGAATCTGCCCCACGATTTCGCAGTCGCGGCTCAGCGGGTCGATGGTGTGGTTGATGAAGAAATGCGACAAGTTCACATTGCTCACCACCGTTTCCTTCTTCCCCAAGTTTTCCGTTTCCTCCACACGCTGAATGCAGCAGTCCGAAATCAGAAATTCCTCCAATGCGCGGCTGTCGAGTTCGTCGAGGGCATTGCTCTCGGCAATGTTTTTCATCGCCGACGGCTCGCGAGTGCGGTTCAGGTGCTCGGCGCGAAATCTGCCCACTATGGTTTTCACCATCTGGCGGAGCATGTTGTTGGTGATGGGCGCAGTGCCATATTTCTTGTAGATGATGGCTTCCTCGGTGGTGGCGGTGCCGTCGGCATCAACGGCAGGGTCCGACCATTGGTCGCCGTAGGTGAATCGCTTGTTGCGCAACCGGCGTTTGCGGAGCGCGGAAGCGGCACTCCAGGCAGTGAATGCCGCTTTCAGAATAGCAGTGTTGTTGGTCATATTGTGTGAGTTTATCGGATTGCAAAATACTGGCGGCGATGGCGTGGACCGTAAGAGAGGTGAATCCACGCAAAATCTCGCTCATTGATGGCTTGGTCCACTGGCAGATGCAAGGTGGTGAGCAAATGATAAAGGCGGCGATTGTCGGCACGGTTGCCCACGGTAATGTCGGCAGCCTCGCCCTTCATATGCTGGCTCGATGGCGAGCCGCCCACCTCCTTATTGAGCCGAGGGCAACGGAATCCGCTGTTCACCTTGATAGGTTTGCCCCACGCCTCGCGCAGCGGGTCGAGAATACGCTCCACCAGCAGGTGAAGGTTGGCGACTGTTTCTTGCGAGGGGGTGTTGTCGATGCCACGCAATTCGGCTGTGGCAGAACGGGTAAGTTCGTGTAGTGTGTAATACTTCATGGCTTTTTTGCCACAAAGTTACGCCCACCAAATTCACGCTGTCAACGCCAAAAAGGGAAGAAAAATTCCTCAAAAACCACTTTTTTGAGAAAAAACTTTCGTTTTGAAAGCAAAAACTTGTAAAAACGAAACTAAATATATAACTTTGCATCGGATTATTAAGTGACACCTAATTGTGGAGCCTCTGAAAAATCAGATTTTCCCGATGTGAATCGGCTTTGTTGCACTCCCATTATTAGACAACCAAATGATTCAGGGGCTCACCTTTTAGTGGTGATTTATTAATTCCACAAAAGATTAACAAAATTCAAGTATATATTTTTTGTATCAACAATTTTTTTGCCACCTCAGCAAAATGCCGACCAAAACCAACATACAAAAAATCTCGACGCAGACCGATTTAATCTGTGTTTCAGACCCAATCGCCCTGCAACAAACACTATCCCCATTTCCTAACACAATTATCAAGACACTATGAAGAAATATATATTAGCAGCTGCTGTGGCTGCATCATCATTCGCAGCATTCGCACAGGACTTCGACGTTGACCCAACATTGAAAATCTCCAACAACGAAAACAAGGTGAACTTCACCGTAGGCGCACGCTTTATGGCAGACGCGGCGGTGTTCGACACCGAAGCAACGCCACTCAACAGTGGCGCATCAATCGCTGATGCGCGTATTCGTACATCGATGAAATATGGTGAAAACTGGTATTTCTACGCCGACTTCGGTTTTGGCGCAGGAAAATTTTCGCAAAAGAACATCTTCCTTGAATATTCCAAGCGTGATGCCGCACAAGTGTGCCACGCCGTGAAGGTGGGCTACTATGGCGACCCTGCCGGATCGATGTCGCGCCAAACCTCGTTGGGTGGCTGCCACTTCATTTCACGCCCAGGTAGTGCCGAAACTTTGGGTTTGGGCCGTGAACTTGGCGTGTCGTACAAGTATTCGGCATCTAATGTGTTTCTCTATCAAGGTGTGTTCACCGAAAACCAATACAACAAGATTGATGCCGACTACAATGGCCTGTCGGCATCTGGCCGATGGATTTATCGCCATATCGACAAGAGTGGCGGCGGCCATGTGGGCGCAAGCGCGCGCTATGCCCACCTCGGTGGTGGCGAGGAATATGCTATCGGCAACTCAACCTACACCAAAAAGCACCTCATCCTCTCGCAAGCGCTGGAAACCTACGTCGACGACAACAAAGCGTTTGTGAACTGCAACCTCCCTTGGGCGCACAGTGTGATTGACTTCGGCGGCGAAGCACTCTGGTTTGGTGCCAACTACTTCGTGCGTGGCGAATACCGCCACAAAATCGTGACCAAGAAGCGCGATTCCCAAAAGGTGTACGACGCAGCACGAGAAAAAGGCGAAGACACTTGGGGATCCTACGATGCTTGGCTGGCAGCCAACCCTCTGCGTACCAACCACTTCAACGGCGCATACCTTGAGGCCGGTTACAAGATTTTCGGTGGCGACTACAAATACAATATGCACGACGCTGTGCTCGGTGGCATGAAGGACAAGTCGCTCGAAGTGGTGGCACGAGCCAGTTTCACCAACCTGAACGACATCGCCTCTGGCGAGCACTACTCGGAAGAAAGTGGAAAATACTTCCCCAACGGCTACGGCGAAAGCAAGCCTTACGAATCAGCATCGGTGGGCGGTGGCCGCATCATTTCTGCCACATTGGGCGTGAACTACGCATTCAACAAATATGCGCAAGTGATGCTTCACTACACCTACAGCAACTTGGACAAAGACGCGCTCCCTGGCGACAGCAACTTCCACCAAGTGCAAGCACGCGTGCAATTCACATTCTAACGAATGCCGCATCAATGGATTGATTTTTTGAATTAGTATATCTCCGCCCCGATGAGCAGACCGACACACACCTGCCACCGGGGCATTTTTTATGTTTTTGTTTCGTTCCCCCAGTATTTATCCTCTGATCCCAAAATCCAATTTATGATACATTTTGACAGCCCATATAAAAAACAATACCCGGCAGTTTGGGGAAACCCAGGGACTGTCGGGACTTAATAATGCAAAGATACGAATTATTTTTTTAAGACAAATTTTCCACAAAAAATTTACTGTTTTTTGGATTTGGGGTAGAAGGCGGCGATGAGGATGAGGAGGGTGCCTGCCACGAGGTAGGCTTGCCAGCCTTTGCCGGCGCGCGCTTTGCGATAGTCAGCATCGGTGTAGGTGCCGGCGATTACGCCTTTAATATAGGGGAGCATGTTGCTGATGCCATGGTAGTATGATTCACCGTTGTCGCATACGGGTTTTTCCAGCCTGTCGATGCTCAAATGTTTGCAAAACACACGCGGGAACTGGTCGTGAAGTTGGTCGCTCACAGCCATCACCACGGTCGGAAACTCATCTGTTCGGGTTTTAGCGATGAGTATGAGCACGGATTTCTGATGGTTTAGATTCCAATTTTTCAAGATTTGCGCGGCATAAGCCTCGGCATGTAGCCTTGCGAGGGAGGTATCAGCCACCGCCACCAGAATTTTGGCATTAGTGGCAGAGTAATAGCGCATCAGGCTGTCGTTGAGCAGTTTTGCCGTGTCGGCAGGCATCACACCCACCATATCCACCACGCACTGATTGGTGCGCAGTGGGGGCAATGAACTGGCGTGCGCAAAGTTTGCCACAGCAATCACTCCGCACAGCACCATAGCCGTCAATATGCGATGTAGTGGCTTCATATACGCCATCGTCACCAAGAGCCTCCTGCTCCGCCGCCACCAAATGAGCCGCCACCAAAGTCGAAACCTCCCGATGAACCTGAAGAACCCGAAGTAAACGAGCCGCCACCAAACGGCAGGAAAATTCTGAAGCCAATGAACACCAATAGAATGGCAATCACGCAAATCCAGTCGAAGAGCGACAAGTCCTCATCGCTTTGGTAGGTTTCGTAATCGTATTCGCCACGGCACACGGGCATAATCACCTTCAGCGCCGCCCATGTGGCTGCGGTGTAGTTGTTGCCTTCCTTGAGGATAGGTATCATCTTGTCTTCCACAATCCTATTGCAGAACGCATCGGGGAGCGCACCTTCCAGCCCGCGCCCTGTGGCGATAAACACCTGTCCTTTCGAGAATCTGGTTTTGGGTTTGATGAGAATGACGATGCCATTGTCAATCTTCTTCTGCCCCACGCCCCAGCGGTCGCCAATCTCGGTGGCATACTCGTTGGGCGTGTAGCCGCCCAGGTCGTTGGTGGTGACAATCACCACTTGATTGGAGGTTTGTTTAGAGAATGCCACCAAACTATCTTCGAGTTGGGCTGCGGCAGACTCGCTAAACACGCCAGCCATATCGTTGACCAACCGTGGCGGATAGGGGCGTTCGGGAATGCCGTCGGCGGCTTGCGCTACCGATGCCACCCACGACATCAGCAACACAGCCACCACGCACGAAGTTCTTCTTATCAGAGTAAGTGTCTTTTTCATTGTTGCATCATTGATATAGTCCTGACCAAATCAGCCACGGCAGCCGAAACGGCACCATAGTAGTCGTCGGTTCTGAGTTTTGGGAGCATGATGTCGGAAACGATGCCTTGGCAGCACACATCGGTGAGCATAGGTTCCAAGCCCTTGCCCACGGCTATCGCCACCTTGCCGCCCGAATGTGCGGTTTTGGGCTGAACCAGTATCACCACGCCATTGTCTTTTTCTTTACCCACGCCCCAGCGTTTGCCAATCTCGGCGGCAATCTGCTGCGGGTCGGCATCGGCAATATCGGAGATGGTGACCACCACAATTTGCGCAGGTGTTTGTGCGCCATACATACGCAGGTCGTCCTCCAACCCACGAACGCTGTCGCCAAGCACACCGGCAAAGTCGCTGACCGCCATTGTGGCTTGCTCCGGAATCACCAATTTCCCATCGGCACCCACGTAAGCCACGCTGTCGGTTTGCTCCGTAGTGCCTTCTGCGGCATCGGTACTGCCGCTCGACGATTCGGTGTTTTTACACATGGTGAACAGCAATGTGACTGCCACCAGTGAAAACACCGAAATCCATGTTTGTATCTTATTTTTCATATTCATGTTTTACCAAGAGCCTCCAGCACCACCGCCGCCGAATGAGCCACCGCCCCAGTCGCTGCTGTCGCTGCTGCTATAGCTGTCGGAGTCGCTGCCGGAGTCGCTGTCGCGACTTGAATTGAGACCCCACTTGTCGGAGAAGTAGTCGCGCAAGAGCAGTTTATCAACAACGAAGAACAGGATAAGTCCACCTGTGAAGATAATCAACGCCCAACCCCAGAAATCGAGGCCTTCCTCTTTTTCCTCTCCGTTGGCATAATGCTTTTTCTGATAGTTGTCGTAGGTGTACTCGCCACGGCACACGGGCATAATCACCTTCAGCGCAGCCCAAGTGGCAGCGGCATAGTTGTTGCCCGCTTTGAGATGCGGAATCATCTCGTGCTGAATCACCCTATTGCAGAATGCGTCGGGGAGCGCGCCTTCCAATCCGCGGCCTGGAGCGATATACACCTCGCCCTTCGAATCCTTGGTTTTGGGTTTGAACAAAATCACCACGCCATTGTCGAGTTTCTTCTGCCCTACGCCCCATGTGTCGCCAATCTTGGTGGCAAACTCATTCGGGGTGAGGCCTTCAAGGTCGAGCACGGTGAGAATGGTGATTTGGTTGGAAGTGGCGCGAGAAAACTTGGCAAGCGAGTCTTCCAACTGGCGAACCATGGAATCGGGCAAGATGCAAGCGTAGTCGTTGACATATCGCTTCGATGGCGACAGAGCCAGCACGCTGCCTTTGAATGGCTTGCGGCTGGTGATGGCTGTGCTCGCCTCATTATCGTCGGCAGCAGTGGTTTGCTCCACTTTCGCTGTTGACGATTCGGGTGCGGTTGGCTTGTTCGACTCGTCTTCGCCAAACACCACGCCTATCACGCCCAAGAACAGGAACACGATAAACGACCACATGCAGCCTTTAGCCACACAGCCTTTTTTCTTCTTTTTAGGCTTGTCGGGCACCGATTTGGTGCGTTTTTTCTTCGAAGAAGTAGTCATTTCCTCGGCATCCTCCACTGTTGGCTGTGCCTCGGCTTTCGCAGATGCAGGCACAGGAGGGGGAGCGGGCGCACTTTTCGGTGCTCCACCGAATGGCGGAGGTGTGGGTTTTGCACCACCGTCAAATGCAGGAGGCGTAGGTTTTTCACCGCCAAAAGAGGGTGGCACAGGAGCCCCACTCTTCCGATTGTTATCTTTGTCGTTCATGTTCATTACATTATAATATTACCAATCGCTACTTGCGCCTCCACCGTCAAACGAGCCTCCGCCAAACTTTTGAGCATTTCGGCGTTTGCGTTCCTCTTCCTCTTGGCGCTTTTCGCGTACACTTTTCGCTGTAGTCGCACCAGCGGCTGCCGCAGCGGCTGCTTCTGCCTCGCGCTTTTTGCGTTCGGCTTCAAGTTCTTTTTTGCGCTTCTCGGCTGCTGCCAAGCGTGCGGCACGCTCTTCTGGGGTTTCGTTCGCCTCGATGAGTGCCTGTTTTTGCTTCGCGCGCTTGTTGGCATACACCACACCGCCCACTACAGCGGCAATGATGCCCACAAACCAAATCCAGCCACCGCCTCCGCCCGACGATTTTTTCGTGGCTTCGTCGCCCGAAATTTCGCCTTCGCAAATCGGCATCACAGCCTTTAGTACTGCCCATACGGCTGCGTCGTAATCGCCTTTTTTAAGTGCTGGAATAGCCTTGCCATCAACGATTCGCTTGCAAGTGACATCGGGTAAAGCACCGCCCAATCCGCGACCAGGACAAATGGCGAACTGACCTTTCGAGTCTCTGGTCTTGGGCTTGATGAGGATAATCAAACCGTTGTCGAGTTTTGCTTGACCTATGCCCCAGCGGTCGCCGAGTTCGGCGGCATACATCTTGGGCTCATAGTCGCCAAGGTCTTTAACGGTAATCACCATAATTTGGTTGGTGGTGCGCTTTGAGAATGCACGGAGCGAGTCGTCGATTACTTTCGACTGGCGTAGCACACCGGCAAAGTCGTTGACGAAAATCGCAGTATCGGGGCGTGCTGGAAATTCGGCGTCAGCCGCAAAGCTGGTCGCCGACATCATCACAGCCAAAGCCGCGAGTATTAGGAGTTTTACTTTTTTCATTGAGAGATTAGTTTTTAACCCAAAATCGGTCATTAGTCGAACTTGACGCGTGGGCGAATGTTTATTCGTCGTCGCTGTACGAAACATCGTTGCTCAGTTCGTTCACATCGTTTTCCACAGGAGGGAAGTAGGTTGCGAGCGATTCACCAATCTGTGCCACCACTTCGCAAATGCCGTCGGCTGGCTTTCCTTGGGAGAGGTATTTCCCCAAAGTGTCTTTCTCCACACGCCAGTAGTCGTCGGGCACCACATTGTTGATGCCCTCGTCGCCCAAAATAGCAAACTTCTTGCTCTTATAGGCCACATATATGATCACAGCGTTGCGGCGTTCGGTTTTGTAGAGTCCAAGTTTGTTGAACTTCTTTTCCGCCGCCTCCATCACATCGCCACCGCACTTGGGCGTGATATGCACGCATATTTCGCCCGAAGTGCGCTTTTCTGCCATGGTTATGGCATCGGTGATGCGGGTCTGGTCATCTTTCGAAAGAAAATCGGTAAGAGCCATATCCTATTTTATTTTTTTGACTTATTCGAAACTTACAGTTGGAGCATTTTCAGCGCCTTCCTTAGCCTTGAAGTGAGGTTTGGTCTTGAAGCCAAACATGCCTGCGAAAATGCTGGTTGGGAAGCGGCGAACTTTTGTATTGTATACCTGTGCGCCTTCGTTGAAGTCGGTCACAGCCTTGGTGATACGGTTTTCAGTGCCTTCGAGTTGTGCTTGCAGGTCGCGGAAGTTTTCGTTGGCCTTCAGTTCTGGATAAGCCTCACTCACAGCCATGAGTTTGCTCAGTGCGCCACTCATTTGCTCTTGAGCCTTTTGGAACTTCTCGATTTGCTCGTCGGTCATGTTTTCAGCGTTGATGTTGATTTGGCCAATCTTGGTACGAGCCTCGGTCACTTCGGTAAACACCTTTTCTTCGTGCTTAGCGTAGCCCTTCACCACATTCACAAGGTTAGGAACGAGGTTGGCACGACGGTCGTATTGTGCTTCCACGTTTGCCCAGTATTTTTCCACATCTTCTTCCTGTGAAACCAGACCGTTGTAACTGCTGATACACCACAGGGCGAAAAGAGCAATTGCACCAATGATAATCCATTTGGTCATGCCACCACGTGCGGCTGGTGCTGCTTGTTGTTGAGGAGCGGGATTTGGGTTTGCATTAATGTTCATAATTCTAATAGTTTTTAAACGTTAATAATTCTGTTATTTCTATTCATGTATCATACATTTCATGTATCATCATTTCACTATCACACTATTATATATAATGTGTAAGATTCAATAATGCGAAGATACACAAATTACCTTAAAATAAGGCAACTTTTGTGCCAAAAATCATCACATCATCACAATTTTCTCCCCGACAAGTGTAACAGCCACTTATCGAGCACCGTTCTGGTAGTCGCGGTATTTGTCGCCGCTATAGGTGTTGCGTCCGAAGGCGTTGCTGCCAAACTCGTCTTCCTCTTCGTCGGCATTTTTCGTTTCTCTACGCTCCAGCGAGTCTCTGCGTCGCTCCGGCTTGTTCTTTCTGATTCGGTCGGGCTTCTGCTGGTTGAGCGGAGTGGCGTAGATGTCCCACGTTTCCTCGCGTCCCCAACTCTTACGCACTCGGAGTTTGTCGGCGTAGGGATAGTAATACACTTCTTCGGGCTGGCGATGCTCGGCGTAATTGCCAGCGTCCCAGCGGTCGTTGCCGTTGGTGTCGATTACCAGACGGGCGTAATACTCGGCAGGAATCAGGTTTTCGAAGCGCACGGTGCCGTCAGTCACTCGCTCGTGGCGAATCACGTTTTCGTTGGCATCGAGCAGTTCCACAAATGCGCTGTCGCCGCTATTCACATGCAGAATCACATAGCCATACTCGTCGAGCGACTTCACCTTGAATTTGTAGGTCACCGAGTCGTTTGCCACGCCATACACGTTGCACACCGCCGCCGAATCGAAATGTAAGCGATATTGCTCCTCTGGCTTCAAGTTGGCTTGAATCATATAGTTGAGCGGATTCAGTTCGTTGATGAGACGCATTTCCGCCTTCACACGCATCCAAGTGCTATCTTTCTGCATACGCTCCAGGCGAATGGCGCTCTGCGTGATATTGGCGATGGGCGCATTGAGTGCGAATTGAATGGTGTCGGTCACGTCGAGTTGGTCGGTTTTCTTGGGCGTGAGTTGCAGCACTTCACGCTGGGCGCGCTCTCGCTGTGCCAATGCCTTGATGTCGAGGTCGATTTCGGTAACATCCTTGCCCGATGCCACCAGTTTCTCGCGGCGTTTGATTAGTTTCTCACGCTCTTTCTCTATGTCTTCTCGCTCCTTTTGCGCCTCGCGCTCTGCCTTGATTTCGGCATTGGTGCGGCGTACCTGAAACACGATGGTGTCGTTCACCGCCACCACATTCTCAAGCGAGTCCATCTTCATATAGCGCATGTCCACATTGATGCTGTCGGCTTTAAGTAGCACGCTGTCGGTGAGCCAATACACGATGGAGTCGTTGCCCTCGCGGCGTTCCATCACATACCAGTCGTCGGCATGGTTGGCTGGCGAGAGTATATTGAGTTCGGGCAACTGGTTGGGCGCCGAAAACAGCACAAAAAGGCGGTTACGACTCACGCGCTCGGCTTTTTTCAAGTAGAGCGGTGTGTAGCGTTCATTAAACATGCTCAACAATATGTCGTTGGGCAAATATTCGGTGTGCGTGGCGGTCACCACGGTATCTACACGGTGGTCGAAGGTGAATGTGGTGTCTTGCGAGGTAAACTCTCGCACGCTTGGCACTACGATTTCATCTAAGAATGCGTAATCCTCGCTGCGGCTCATGCAGTAGTTGCCGTCCATGTCGTTGAGCGCGAAAATGTGGTATTTACCCGGCTTCACGCCTTGCACAGTAAATTCGCCCTTGTCGTTGGTGCGCGAAATGCGTTCAAACTGCTGTTTGGTGAAGGCACTGTCGTCGAGATTGCTGTGCAAGCCCACCATCACGTGCTGCATCGGCTCAAGGTCGCGCGCACGGAGCACCATACCCGACACGCTCATCGTGTCGATGCTCTCGCCTGTGGCGAACGAGAAGCAGTAGCCGTCCAGGCGGTTGCCCTCGTTGTTGTCCTCAATGGCGTCGCTAAAGTCAATGGTGTAGGTGGTGTTGGGAATCAAATCTTCGTTGAAAATCACCTCCACGGTGCGGCCAAGCGAACGAATCGTGGCTGGTTCTTTCTGCGCTGGCGAAATCACCACCTTCTTCTGCTGGTCTTTAATCGCCACAATTTCATCGAATTGAATGGTCACCTTCTTGCCCTTGAAGTTCACCGAGCGTGGCGCGGGATTCGATTTCAGCACCACAGGAGGGGTATAGTCGCGCGGACCGCCTGAAGGAGAACCAATATTGGCGCACGACCACAGCATAGCGGCCATACCAAGCAAAAGTATATATATGAGATTACGCAATTTCATCACCTAATATTCGTTTTTACCAACAAATCATAAATTTAACCAACAAAGATACACATTTTTCCACAAACCTCAAGCACCCACCACCACCTGCCATCTATATTTCGCCCCCACACCATATTCACACCCACCCAACAGCCACACCCAACAACCCATATCCACAAACCGATGAGCGCACTTCAGCAAAGCCAAAAATGTTAAAATGAAAGTTTTTTCATATTTTTTCAAGAAAAATGGCATTTTTATTTTGGAAATACAAAAAATGTAATTATATTTGCATCAAACAAAAAACAAATAGCAACTTTTACCGCAAGTAAAAACAACAACACCATAAAAAGTAAATTTTCTCATACTCTAAAATGAAATGCAGGAACCACTTTGTGAAAAGGGATTCCTGCAGCACTATACCCCCACCTCTCACGTTGGCGGAAATCAATTTAGGTCGCGGAACAGGTCGTCGGCGGTAATTTGGCTTTGGATATAGCCAGCGTTGGCGTTTCGTGCCACGCCATAGGGCGACACAAGGGTGATGTGAAGGGCTTTCTGCGTTTTTGTTTTTTCTCTAAACAGTTCGCGACGGTCGTCCATATCCTTGCCGTAAGAAGCAGTAATTACAAACGGACGGCTTCCGTATTTCATCTCACATAAATTAATGATGCCATCTACACGGTCGATAAGCAAATCTATCTGCCCACCTTTATGCCCTTCGCTTTCTGCACTCTTTTTCTGCATCGGACAATACCATGAGCACACGTCGCTCAGCACACCGCTTATGCCCAACCCATTCTTTATCTGGTCGATGTGTCGCAAGCACAATTGTTCAAAGGCGTACCCTTTCCATGCGTTTTGCGAACCTTGAAGCATCATATTGGTCCATCGGTGATGGTCGCTGTGATTATCGTTTTTCACAAAACGGATATAAAACAGCGTGTATGGGTCAACGAGCTGATACATCATATCGCGCTCTTTCTTTCCAAAAGCACTGTAACGGCGCAAAAAGTCGCAACTCACAAGATTGTCGAGCACTTCGCTGAAGGTGCCATTGTCAGTCACTTTCAGTGCTTTCACAATTTCTGGTTTGGTAAGCCCCTTGCCATGCTTTGCCAAGAGTTCCACCACACGGGTGTACTTCTTCGCATCTTTGAAAAGCGAACGAAACAAGAAATTATACTCATCACGCAATGGAGCATCTTCCGCAAAAAAAAGTTCATCGACATTCTGCTCCACCCCAAGCGAGCTACGAAGCATACTCAAATAAAATGGCACACCTCCCACAATCATGTAAGTGTCGATAATCTGCTGCCGCCCATATACAAAACCATTCGCTTTCAGATATTCCTCAGTTTCGGCAAGAGTGAACGAACGCAAATACATTCGATGTGTCACACGATTGTGCAAACCGCCCCTGTCGCCGAGCAACTTGCTGAGCATCCACGTGGTAGCAGAACCGCACACAATAAACTTCAAACGTCCGCAAGTTGAACCCCATGTGTTCCAAAACAGTTCAAGTGCCTTGATGAAGCGTGAATTTGGAGTGTCGAGCCACGGCAGTTCGTCGATAAAAACAACCAATTGCCTGTCTGCATCCAATCCCTCTAAATACTCTTGAAGCATAGCAAAAGCTTCAAACCAGTTTTTAGGCATAAACTGCTGCTTTCCCGAATGCACACTTAGCTGAGCCGTGAAGTTGGCAAGCTGGTCGGCAAGTAAGCCTTCGAAAATACCTGTCATGTAAAAGGTGAATTTATCCTGAAAAAAATGCTTAACAAGGAATGTTTTACCCACACGCCTTCTGCCGTACACAGCTATAAACTCTGCACGTCCACTGTCGCAATACTCCTGAAGGAGTCTTTGCTCACGCTTTCTACCAATAATCGTTTCCATTTTTCCTCATTTTGTCACCACAAAGATAAGAAATAAAAAAGTTATCGCCAAAACCGAGCGTTCGACTTTGGCGATAATTATGTTTTTTTAGGGGTTATCGCCAAGGTCGGAGGTTTGACTTTGGCGATAACTTTTATTCTAGGGGGGCGGATGCCCTGTTCTGGGTGTTTAGTTCAGGACGAGGTTGATGATGGCGGTGGCGTCGGTTACGTCGATCACACTGTCGCCGTTGAAGTCGGCTTCGGTTTTGTCGAATGGCGAGCCGCCTCCACCGAGCACATAGTTGATGAGGGCTGTCACGTCGCTCACGTCAGCCACACCGTCGAGGTTCACATCGCCGCGAACTGGTGCGCCAATGGTGAAATTCACGAAATCACCCCAAATGTAGTTGCCAGAGGTGTTGTGTGGGTCGCGTAGCACTATGCTGTAGGCCTGTCCCACTTCGCCTCGTGTGAACGAGGTGTTGAATTTCACCTCTTTTTTCTCGCCCTTCTTGATAGTCACAAATTCGCTGAACACGCGCGAGAGTATGCTGTTGGAGCCCTCGGCAAGGATAAACGCTTCAATTCTTCCAGCAAATGCACCGCCATTGTTAGAAATGGTGGTGGCGCCTTCGAGGTGGGTGGTAGGAATCACCGAGCCAGCCAGTTTCAATGGGCTGACAATCGACATGTTGATATCTGCCGGTGTTGCTCCAATGGTCACACTCTCCTGCACTCCGCTCACCACGCTGTAATCAGCCACGCGAAGCACCGCAAGTTTGAAGTTGCCTGTCGATAGTGTGGTGACAGTGGTTTCGAGCACCACTTCTGCGCCGTTTTGCACATCCACATTCTTCGCCACGCTTTTACCCACTATCGCGCCATTGCTGTTGAGGAGCGCCACGCACAGGTTGTCCACAAATTCCTCACCTGTGTTTCTGATGGTGGCTTTCACCAAAATTGGGCGGTCGGCAGCCAGCACATCGCTGTGCTCCAGTTTCGTCACTTGCAAAGTTGCAGCGTCGTCGGGATAAGAGAAATAGGCGTATCCGTCTTTCACCTCCATTTTGATGCGCTGTGCCGTAGCACGCGACACATCTGCCTTCTGATAATTTGTGGTTTCCACAGGGGCGATCAGCGGCACAATGTAATATGTGCCAGCGGCAAGGTTGGTGGGAACGGTCATTTTGAAGGTGTATCTGTAATTATACCGGGGTTGAATACCGGCGACATCCTCAAACACAGGCACTTGAAGCACATTGCCTGCCTCGTCGGTGATGCCCAGCGCCAGGCGCGCAGTGGCATCGCCATCGCCAGTCCACATCACATAAAAATCTTTCCAACTCAACGAAGCGGTGGAGCCCAACGCCACCTTGTCGCTGTTGGTGATGAATTCGTTGATGGTCGAAGCAATGCTCACAGCACCGCCTCTGTCGGGCATAATGTTGTAGATAAGGCCTTGACGCAGATTATAGCCACCTTCGCTTGAGCCGATGCCCTGGTCGGTGGGCGTGAGATCGGTGAGCGCGAAATAGCCGTTCGACATGCCGTTCCAGCCCCAGTTCACGTGGTAGTAGCCATTTGAATTGCAGCCATCGACCACAAAGGCGTGGCCACCTTGATTGCTTGCGCCGGTGTGAATCACTGGTCGGTTGCTCGACAGTTCGCCATTGATGATGCTGAGCCACTTGTCGAGCGTATAAGCATCGCGCATAATGAACTTGATACTCTTGTCGTAGCGGAAATGCTTTGGCATTCTGTTCATGGCGATTCGAGTGACCGCACCGCTCGACGCTCCATAGCCCATGTCCATCGCCACACCGCAATCGCTCATTAGTTTAGCCACCGCATTGTTTTGCGTGCTGGTTTCGTTGCCGGTGTAGTTAGGGAGCATATTTGCCCAGTCGTAGCGACTTTGGCTGAAATCAGTTGATAGCGTCAAAGGTTGCTGCTCATCGCTGTTGAGGTTAAAGGTGTAGGTGTTGCTGCCAGTGCCAGTTTCGGGCCAGCGGTGGTAATACATCACTTGCGCCATAGCCGTTGCCACACAGCCCGTAACGGCACGCTGGGTGGTGCCATTGTTGCTAAACGTGGGGCACATATTATTATATGGCTCGCTCTGGTTCCACTTGGTATTGCCCAACAGCGGATACACATTTCCAATCGAGGTTTGGTCGGTCGACGACTGAATGTGCACTCCTGCGTGCGTCTGCACATAGCGCACCTGCTCGGCATACGTTTCGAGCCATTCGCGCATGTTGTCGGGAATGGCATCGGCATCAAACTTGCCTTCGTCGCTATACCCTATCACGGCTGGCATACGGTCGTCGCCCGACACCAGCACATAGCCATCAGCGGCAGAAGCGTTGAAAGCGTAATATTCACCACTCTGGGCAGTGTAAGCCAACTGCAAATCAGCATTACCTCCTTTGAGCATTTTTTTCGTGGTTGCGTTTCGGTTCAAAAACGCCATCGCCTGTTGGCGAGCTTGCTGTGCATCAATCTGCTCCGCTAATGCGCTTTCGGCAAAAAGCAGAATGGCTGCAGCAAATAAAGGATAGAAGATTTTCTTTACCATACTATTTTAAATATTTTTTCCAAAGATATGTTTTTTTTCGCAAAAAACCAACACGATGTATGTCCAAATAGCAAAAATGCGCACAAAATGTTCGAAAAACACTATAGCACATTACCAAATGTTGTCTTTATCCAAAGTTTTTAATCATTTTGTTCGTTTTATTTTTAGTATTCAAGAATATTGTATTATTTTTGCGACCAAATAATAACTTTTTGTTACAAAATCTACAAAAATATGGCACTTATCATCCCCAAACACTATCAGCAACGGCTACTCCCCGAAACCACAGAAGTGGCAATCAAGACGATAAAAGACTCTTTCCAGAAAAAACTGTCAGCCGCACTGCATCTACGCCGTGTCACAGCCCCACTTTTCGTGCTTGCAGGCACTGGCATCAACGACGACCTTAACGGAACGGAGCACCCTGTGGCATTCACCATCGATGCGATGGGCGGCAAGCGCGCCGAGGTGGTACACTCGTTAGCAAAATGGAAACGCATCAAACTCGGAGCTTACGGCATAGCACCCGGCTACGGAATCTACACCGACATGAACGCCATTCGCACATTTGAGGACCTTGACAATATGCACTCGCTCTACGTCGACCAATGGGACTGGGAAAAGGTGATTCGTGAATCGGAACGCAACCTCGGCATGCTGAAAGACACCGTGCGCAACATCTACCGAGCAATCAAGGAAACCGAACAGGAGGTGTACGAGCAATTCCCTCACATCACACCACGACTGCCAAAAGAAATCACCTTTGTGCACTCCGAGGACATGCAAAAGCAGATGCCCGAACTCACCCCACAAGAGCGAGAAAAAGAATACGCAAAAAAATACGGAGCCATTTTCGTGATAGGCATTGGCGCCACACTCGCCGATGGAAAGCCACACGACGGCCGCGCACCCGACTACGACGACTGGGTGACGGAAACCGACGCACAGCACAAGGGACTAAACGGCGACATCATTGTGTGGGACGATGTGCTCGACATTCCTTTCGAACTCTCCTCAATGGGAATACGCGTAAGCCCCGAATCGCTCCGCCGCCAACTCGAGATATGTGGCTGCACAGAGCGGAAAAACCTCACCTTCCACAAAGCGCTCCTCGACGGCAAACTCCCATTCTCCATAGGTGGTGGCATCGGCCAGAGCCGACTGTGTATGTACCTACTCCAAAAAGCACACATCGGAGAAGTGCAAGCCAGCATTTGGCCCGAACAGCAAGTGGAAATCTGCAAACAACACGGCATACTTCTAATGTAAGGGCACCATCTTCTGAACCGATTTCGGCCCGCTTTTGAGCAAAAAGAACGTTTTTTATCAACTTTTTTCGCAAAAATTTTGGAAGAACAAAAAAAAGTAGTAACTTTGCACTCGCAAATGAGATAAGTCACTTGCAAAACCAAAATGGTGCGTTAGTTCAGTTGGTTAGAATGCCTGCCTGTCACGCAGGAGGTCGCTGGTTCGAGTCCTGTACGCACCGCAAAACCCGGAAGCAATCCCGCTCCCGGGTTTTTTGTTTCTGTCCCCCACAATTTAATTCCAAAAATAATCTTCCAATTTCTCCCCATCAATGTGTAAACATGGTTCAGTGGAAAATTTGTGGGGATAAATTATGCTTTGTTGCCGAATCGTCAATGGAATAAAAAACAAAAACATAAAAAACAGCCTTGGAGCAATGTG